>Ga0209728_1000201_pt1 | contig 56130 bp, 74 predicted proteins | sample RifGroD1_FD_183997 | JGI IMG/M metagenome (GOLD analysis project Ga0209728, IMG submission 183997) | Groundwater microbial communities from Rifle, Colorado, USA - Groundwater D1 (SPAdes) (version 2) | ecosystem: Environmental > Aquatic > Deep subsurface > Groundwater | place: Rifle, Colorado... | reverse complement strand
AACGCCCCGGCACCAAGCTACTGCGGGTTACTGTCGCTTCCGGGGCGTTCGTGGCGGGTGCTGCTGCCAACGGCCTCAACCTCGGCGACGCCGCGGCCGGAATTACCTCGAAAGAATCAGGCGAAGTCTGGAGTGGCGTCGGGCTTGCCGCCGGCACAGCTGGCTGGTTCCGCTACTACTCGAACGCCTACGTCACCGGCGCGTCAGACACTGCTGTTCGCTTTGACGGTATCTGCGGGGTCGGTACCGGCGAGCTGCGGATGTCCAGCCTGACTGTCGCAGTCGGGGCAACTACGACCATCGACACGGGAACTTTGACGCAACCTGCTCAGGCAGCGTAAGGAGATAGACCATGGCCGCAAGCGCATTTGCAGTATTTCATACATTCAAGGCGAGGTTGGGGCAGAAGCTCATTGATCTCGACACTGACGATATTCGGTGTGCTCTGCTCGCTTCGACATGGACACCAAACCTTGCAACGCAGGCAAACTGGGCCGACATCAGTGCAAACGAGATCACCGGCGATGGCTACACAGCCGGTGGGCTTGCGGTCACTACGCTGTCATTTGTCAATGCAGCCGGGACGGTGACATGGGACTGTGATGACCCCGCATGGACCGCTGGGGCTTCCGGCATCGCCGCTCGGTATTGTGGCTTCTACGACAACACCGATGCTAACAAAACTCTGATTTGCTACAGCCTTCTTGATACCACCCCCGCGAATCACAGTGTAACCAGTGGGCAGACTTTTTTGATCACACTCCCCGCGACTGGAATATTCCAACTGGCGTAAAGGGTTAAACTGTGGCAATATCCTTTGTCGATAGTGCTTATGGGAGCGGCACAACCAATGCCGATCTAACTCTAACCCTGCCGACTTGCCTTGAGGGTGACGTCGTTGTTGTTGCCGTGGGCATGGGCAATCTCAATATAGCGAGCATAAGCACTGCCGACTATACCAGCGAGGCGGGGTTAATCGGCTCTGACGTTGAAAAGGTCACACTGCGGGTTGGCTGGAAGCGGATGGGGGCGACTCCAGATACCACCGTCACCATTGCCGGTAGTTATGGTAAGTCGGCGGTGGTGCATGTTTGGCGCGGGGTGGATGTTACGGCGATGGACGTAACGACTACGACCGCTACCGGCATAGACAGCGGTATTCCAAACGCACCAAGTATAACGCCTATAACCGAAGGGGCTGTGGTGATAGCCTGCGGAACGGGGTCAGTGGCTGACGCAGCAGTAACTGGACCGGCTGGCTATGCAAACCATGTCACCGCAGTTAGTTCATCAACTTATAGTAGCACGACTTCGATAGCAAGCAAGGCGTGGAGCGGGTCAGGTGCAGAAGATCCTCCCGCTTGGACAGATTGGACCACACAAACATGGTTTGCCTGGTGCGCTGCAACACTTGCCCTGCGCCCTGCCGAGGCTGCGGCTCCTCCTGAACCTAGCTCAGGGAGTCTGACCCTTACTGGTGGAGAACCAACCCCCGGAACAGCAGTCCCGGTCAGTCCATTAAGCGGAGAGATTGCTATTACGGGCGGTACGCCTACGCCTGTAGTTGACACTTCTGTCCGTCCAGCAACGGTGCAGATGAGGCTTTCCGGGCAGACCCCTGCTGTGCAAATGGTCCAGCGAGGTAGTCTTGCAGTCAATCTTCCGACCCTCGTCCCACTGTTCCAGGCTCTCGGCAACTACGCGACGTTGAACGTCAGCCTGCCGACCCTGGTCTTCGCTGGAGCCACCAGCTCACCATCCTGGCTGGACGTAGACCTGCCGACCCTGGTCCCGGCCTTCGCCGCCGGCACTGCACTGACCGTCGACCTGCCTTTCCCGGAGGTGCAGTTCTCAGCAGTCATGGGGGCGACCTGCGCTCTCGACGTCGACCTGCCGACCTTGGTCTTCTCCGCCGGGGCCGGGGCGAAGTTCGCTCTCGATCTGCCTGAGCTTACCCCGCTATTCACCTCGACAACCGGTTCGGTTGCGTCTCTCAATGTCACTCTCCCGGCGTTCGCCGCGTTGTTCACCGCGGATGTTGAGAACCTGGCACAACTGGTCGTGCATCTCCCCGACCTGCTGCCTGCATTTTCGTCTCACCAGCAGACTCTGGGACAACTGATCGTAGAGCTCCCCCCGCTTTCCGTTCTCTTCTCCGGGTCTGCCGGTGAGGCGGCTTCCCTGCACGTAACCCTGCCGGAGCTGCAGGTTCTGCTGACTTCCTATGAGGAGATCACCGGTCAGATGGTCGTCGTCCTGCCGGCCTTGAAGGCCCTTTTCTCTGCCGCGCAGTCGGGCAGGTTCGATACGACTACAGCCCTTCAGCTTGACGGCACAGTGCTTAGATACAGGAGGCCGGTATGAGCGACGCATTGACCTTGGTTCTCGAGTTGGCCGGCAAGTTTCCCAGCCAGTATATCAACATGCCGTTCGACTCGGCGGTGTTCTTCAACGGTGAGTTGGTCTGGTTCGGAACGGCCGGCATCTATGAGGAAACCGGCAGCCTTGACGGCGCCGCAGCGATCTCCGCCTGGGTCGACACCCCGCTGCACGACTTCGGCCGCGGCGGCCAGACCAGCATCGAGGCGTTCCGGATAGCCTTCGAGACTGCTGACGACCTCTCGCTTACCCTCTACGGTGATGAGAACGAGTCGACGGCACGGACATTCACCATCGTCCCGGTCAAGACCGGACAGGTCCAGCAGGAGGTTACCCAGACTTTGCAGAAGTACCTCTACGGCAAGGCCCGATACTGGAAGGTCCGGGTTGCCAATGTCGACGGTGGAGATTTCTCGCTTGATGAACTTGCCCTCGCCCCGGTATTCCTGAAACGTCGGAGCCAGTGATGGCTCGCACGACGGCAGTCGAGTTGAAGGGGGACCGGTACAAGGCCGAGCAACTCTCTCTCGCACATACCAATCGATTGCTCCGCACCTTCCGGGAAAACTCCGCGTTCCAATCCCTGCAGCAGAACAAGCACGAAGAGAACTTCTTCGACGAGACCGGCGCCTACATTGGCAAGATCTCGATGCAGACCGTCTTCGGTGTGGAAACGGTCATCGTCGACGTGCGTTCCGGCAAACCTCGGCCGCAGAAAGAAGAGTGGGTACTGCGTACTCGACAAGTCAACCAGATCGTGCCCTGCATCCGCAGCGTCGATAACCTGTGGTGGGTAGCCTGCCTGAGTGGGACGTTTGCGGGGCCGTACTATGCTTTCAAGAACATCTATGAGATCCCTGCAGCAGATATGGAAGACAACGTCGAGGTAGCACTCGATATGCAGCTTATTTCCATCGGGGGGGCACCATTTGGCGGAGGCGACCTGCCGAAGTTGTTCTTCGTAGCTCAGACCGGAGTCATGCCGTCGGCGGAAGAGATAGCGTGGACGGAGAATATCACCGACGCAGATGATCCGTACTTTATAGGCTTGCCTGTCGGAACGAAGAAAGGTTTTTACGTCCTTACCGACACTTGCTGCGAGGATGGATATACATACATCGGAGGTCCAGGGTTCAAGGCATGTTACTCGATGGCTCCACCTCCGTACTCCTTTACAAAGAAGCATCACCGAGAGTTTGAAGTGTTTGGTCATCCTGCGGCCCTGCCAAATTCAGAGGTTTCTGAGTCGGGGACTACTACCTCAGTCCGCGCCGGAGCTTGCTCAGATGTGTGGGGGGACTGCGAGACAGCTATAGAGTTCGCTGTGGCGCGCTACAACCAAACAGTAGATGAAGTCGATGAGGGAACCGACTATCCAGGCACCGTCAGCTCTGTAACGACTTTATCCAGCAGATACATCGGAGACTTCGGGTATGAAGGACAGTCATTCCGGCTGGAACGAGAGAATGTGAACAATGTCGCATCGTGCTACTCAGTCAGAGACACGACAGAGATATATACTCACAATGCCTCAGTATCCGGGGAATGCACGTATGATCTTGTCTCGTCGGAAGATATAGAGACCGTTGAGTATTTGTATAGCTACTGCTTTCGTGTCGATGCGGATATTTTCCTGTTACAAGGTCCGTCGCCAGATGAGTATCCATCGTACTTCCAGAACATCGGTAATCAGGTAAAATACTACAGCACAGACAGCATCGCCAAGGTGACCGGACTCATGGCTGCGTATCGCGTTGAGAGTTGGGATAACCCTGATGTCTGGGTCGAATATGATTACGTCGGCCCCAACTCCGATGGAGTTCTTGCTGCGCCTGTACGGTTTGAGGCAAGATACAACGGCACTTATTGGGAACACACTATCCCGGAGATCGTAGATGAGGCCGGGGACGCTGTCCTGTTTAAGGGCGAGATCTTTCTCGGCATGATCCAGTACACAGCTACAGAGAAAAAGCAGGTCTATTCATAAAGGAGCAACACTATGGGCGGGTTAGGATTTCCAAACGCATCAGTAGCTGAGGATCTTGTCACTGCCAGGTTCGGCCTGTCTACCGACCTTGTCAACCAGTACGACGCAGCATCGACCAGTGCCTTGGGGGCGCTTGGCACTGCCACGTTCACAGCCCCATCCGGTAGTGTCGATATCAGCGACCTCCCCCCTGAGCCTCCGATCGGTGAGCCTCCCAGCCCTGACGCGGTAGCGGCCTACGTCAGCAGGATGACCGCGGTGGCCTTCTCAGATATCGCTGCCCTGCGCAACCTGCTCGGGCTCACCGAGGCGACGATCGCAGAGATTACCTTGCCGGTGCTCACGGCCGTCGAGCCGACAGTGAACATCCCGGCCATGCCGAGCACAGCCATCCCGACGGTGCCTTCCGACGCGCCGGCGGTCGCCGATCCTGCCATCCCGCCCGTCCCGAGCCTTGACCTGCCGCCGGTGCCGGTGCTTGAGTCGATCGCCCTGCCGGCAGCTCCTGTGCTTGAGGGCCTGAGTTTTGACGGCGTGATGCCGACTGCCGACCTGACTGCTCCCGAGCCGATGTTTGTCTACAGCGAGGCAACCTACCAGTCCGACCTTGCCGACGCTTTGCGCACCAAGCTCTACAACGACATCACTCTCGGCAACGCAGTCTATACCGACGAGGTATGGACGGCGATCTGGGAGCGGGCGCTGACCCAGCTTGACATCGAGATCAACAGAGGCACTGCCAAGATCCTCAACACCTGGGAACAGTGGAACATGGAGATGCCGGACGGGGTGCTCTCCGCTGCCCTGCAGGAGGCTCTGTACGACGACCGGCGGACCCGGCTCGACCTTGCCCGGGACACCATGTACAAGCAGGCCGACATCACCCAGCAAGCGACTCAGTTCGCCATCACCAGCGGGCTGGTCTTCGAGAAGCAGATCATGGATTTCACTAATCAGGTGAACCAGCGAGCCTTCGAGATCGCCAAGACCCAGGTGCAGATGGTCATCGATATCTTCCAGCTGAAGGTCTCGGCCTACACCGCCCAGCTTGAGGGCTACAAGACCCTGGCCCAGGTCTTCGAGAGCCGGATCCGTGCCGAACTTGCCAAGGTGGAGATTTACCGCGCCCAGATGGAAGGGGCGAAGATCCTCGGTGACCTGCAGGTGCAGCAGGTGGAGATTTACTCGAAGCGGGTTCAGGCCTTGCAGGTGGTGATCGACCTCTACCGCGCTCAGATGGAAGGGGCGAAGCTGCAGGTGGAGATTGACAAGGCACGGATCGAGGCCTTCCGAGCCCGCATCGACGCCGCCGTCGCTCAGATCAACGGGGTCACCGCCGGCTTCAACCTCTACCAGGCCCAGATCGCCGGCGAGACTGCCAAGGTAGACCTGTTCGCCAAGCAGGTCGAGGCGTTTTCCGCGCAGATGCAGGGGGCCAAGGTCGCCTCCGAGATCAACATCGCCGAGATTCAGGCAGTGACCGAGGGCAACAAGGACCGGATCGCTGTGCTTACCGCTGCGATCGAGAAGTATAAGGCTGATACGGACTACCAGCTCGGACTCGAGGAGGCTGGCACCAAGGTCTACGCCGCTGACATCGGCGCCTATGAGGCGGAGGTCGGGCGGGAGAGTGAGTACATCAAGGCCCTGGTCAACCGCTACTCGGCAACCATCTCCGGGGTCATGGCCCAGGCCGAGATCGCGGTCAAAGAACTCGAAGCCAACTTGCGGGCGATGACGGCGATGAAGGAAGTGCAGGTCGAGGCTCTGAAAGCCGCCGCCCTGATCCAGGCCCAGAAGGTCGCTTCCGCCTTGTCGAGTGTCTCCGCTTCGGCACAACTCGGGTTCAATGAAAGCCTCTCGAACTCCTACAGTGAGAGCGACAGCGACAGTAATGTTACATCTGACAGCAATGAGACCGGTGAAAAAACACTGCACAATTACAATTATAATATGTAACACGGTGGACATTATCTCGCTGATGCGGTAGGTTAAGAAAGTATAAGGAGGTTACATCATGGCGATACGGACTGAGGAAGAAGAGAGGGCGAAAGTCCGAGGGATTAACTGGAACCGGATCCCTCCAGCGTGGACACCTTCAGCAGGGATGAGAACCCCTGGCTTAATGGCTGCCCATAATGCTGCACAGACTTCCGCAGCGGCCCTGCCTCCGGTAGAGAAACCGACAGGTATCCGCGCCCAGGCAGTGCAGCCCAGCACCATCCCCGCAGCAGCCGTTGCCGCTCAGCCCGGAGCACCGGCAGGGATGCGGTTCCGCTCTGCGCAGGACTCCTCCGATTATCAGAAATACATCGGCACCGGCATGTCGAGTGATCCGAGCCCGAGTGTCCACCGCGCCATGCTGCAGGACCCAGCGACCGGCAAGTATTCTTTCCAGGAAATTCAGAACGGCACCGACACCGCGCCGACTATGCAGAACCCCTTCGTCAGTGCCAAGGCATTCCGGCAGATCACCGGCTATGACAAGAACGAAAACCCGATCTACAGCGACGGCACAGCAGAGATGAACGCCGCCAACGCCGGCATTGCTGACTACAACAAATCCCTGATGGATGGCTACACCCAGCGCAACGCACAGTGGGCTGACATCGTCGGGGGAGTTCCGAAAGCACAGGCGGACGCCGCCAAGACCCGCGCCGAGACTGCTGAGATTCCACTTGAAGGGTCATCTGCCCGGGGACTGCGGTCTGCGACCATGGCCGCGCAGGAAGCTACCCGCCGCAAACCGATCGTGCTTGACCAGGAGATCCCGGTCGGTCCGCCGAACCAGCTTGGAGAACAGCAGACCATCAAGAAGCAGGTCCTGGTTGACCCTGACACCATGGAGATCCTGGAGCCTAAGAGTGGCGGCACGACAGCCAAGTCGCTTTACACCCAGCTGGCAGCAGACAAGAAGTCCGTAGTCGACAAGCATTTCGCCGGCCGCGCAGATGTTACCGCTTCAGAAGTCGCAGAGTTTATCAAGAACTTAAAATAACCCGGAGGGCTTAATGCCTACCCTTGACGATATCCTCGCCGACGACGAGCCGCAGCAGGGTACCTTAGACGACATACTCGGGAACTCTCCTGCCAATATCCCTGCACCGGTAGGCATCAAGCCCCGCGGTATCCTCGGCGCAGCCAAAGACACCGCCATCGATCTCGCCAAGGGAGCAGTCGGCCTCGGTCAGTCGGCGGTCGGCGTGGCGGATATCGTCACTGGCAATATGGTCGGACAAGGGATGCGCAGTATCGGCTACGACCCGGAGGCGACCAACAAGTTCCTGAGTCAGGGCTACAGCGACGCCCGCAAGCAGGCCAACCTCAACGTCGAGCAGGCTGAGGGGTTCGTCGACACCGCCAAAGCCTACCTGCAGAACCCGTCCGCCGCCTTCGGCGCGATCGCGGAGTCCGCCCCGTCGAGCATTGGCATGGTGGGTGCGGTGCGCGGCGTTGCCGGCAAGATGCTCACCTCCGCTCTGGCTAAGAACGGCCTCACCGCAGGCACTCCGGAAGCCGCTGCGTTTGCCTCGCAGTTTTTCCGTGATCCGAAGACCATCGCTACCCTGACCGGCATTGGCGGCGGGGCGGAGGGCCTGCTTACCTCCGGCAGTATTCAGGAGCAGGGAGTGGCTGAGGGTAAAGACTGGCAGGATACCGTGCTGCCCGCTCTCGGGGCTGGTGCCTTGACCGGTCTGATCGGTGTTGGCTCGTCCAAGATTCCCGGGTTCCGGGACGCTGAGGTGGCCCTGGCCACGGCCGGGATGCGCGGCGCGACCGGCAAGGGGCTGCTCGCCTCCGGCAAAGAGATCGCCAAGAGCATGTTCAAAGAAGGCGTCCTCGAAGAGATGCCGCAGTCCGCGCAGGAGCAGGTCTTCACTAACCTGGCCATGGACAAGCCGTGGGACGAGGGGGTTGCCAAGTCAGCGGCTACCGGTCTCGTCGTCGGTGCCGGTCAGGGCGGGGGTATGTCGACAATCTCGGAAGGGATCGGCGCACTAAAGACCGACCCCGCTGTAGAGAAAGTCCAGGCAGACACTCTCGACAAGGTCCTGCCCGAAGGCGCGACCCTCGACAAGCTGGAGGGCGGCGAGGCGACGGTGACCATCCAGACCGCAGCGGGCACAACCACAGTCACCGCGGCGCCGGAGGATATCGCCAAGCAGATGCTGGCCGGCAAGCCGTTGTCCGAGATGGCGAAGCAAGGGGTAGAGGCGAGGGCCTCCCGCCTCGCCGACCTCGAGGCCAAGGCACTGGGTGGGGAGCAGTTCACCCCCGACGAGCGCAAGGAATACCAGAAGCTGCTGGCCAAGTCCGGAACCAAGAAGTTCGAGCAGTTGATGGGCGACCCGGCCCGGCCGGAGGTGGTGCGCTTCAGGGTAGCTGACAAGGTTTACGAGTACGCTCCGCCGGCCGGCATGAACCGAGCCCAGATCGATGCCGAGATGGCGACGCGGGCCAAGAGCCCAGGCTCGCAGTTCAACTGGTTGAAGAAAAACACTGTCGAGGTGACGGATGCCGAAGTTAAGCCGCAAGCAACGCCTGCAAATGAACCTGTTCAGGCTGTACACCCTGGACCCGAGCAAGTGGTGGACGGAGTTTCTGAATCATTAAAATCTACAGAGGGGGAAACAAATGAGAACACAAGATCAAGTAACAATATTGCAGGAAAAGTTAAACCTGGAGCAACTGCAGCTAGGTCAGCAGGTGGAGCAGCTGATGGAGACATCTCGCCGGAAGCAGTTTCTGCTCTTGCAGGAAATGCAGATGGTAATGTCTCAGGTACTGCAGGAGCAGGAAGTGTCAATGACACGCTCAACAACCTGACCTTCCAACACGACACCCTTGTAGATCAGTGGGAAGCTCTGCCGGCGGGACCTGAGAAGACCGCGGTGCAGGAGGAGATCTTCAAAATACGGGAGGAGATGAACAATGCTGCAATTCCTGAGACAGTTGTTCCGGCACAAGGACGAAGTGATCAGAATCCGCCGACGGTTCCAGAGGTATTACCAGAAGAGCCGCCCGTTGATGGGATGGCTGTCGCGCCTGCAGAAGTAGCTACCAAGATCGACAAGGACCTCAAGTACGACGGCGACAACCTCAGCCTGCCCCAGTTCACCTACCAAGCCGGTCCACTCAAAGGCGTGACTTTCTCCGCCAAGGATGCCTCCGAGGAGAGCGTCCGGGCTGCGGCTGAGAAGATGAGGGCGCAGTGGGAGGGGAAGAAGAATAATGCGGTTGTTGCTCCTGAAAAGGCTGTTGAAGGGGTTACTCCTGCCAAAGTTGAGAAGCCGACTGAGATAGTAAGAACTTCCGTGTCTAAAGACCATCCTTTTGAAACAAGCAAAGCTGTAACTGTAGAAGGTTTTCATGGTACACCAGACGAATTTACGGATTTCGATTCTGGTAAGTCAGCAAAAGCAAATCAGGGAGGCATATTTTTTACTACAGACCATAAACTGGCAAAGGCTTACACATTAGGAAAGAGGGATGTTATACAGGCAACTGTAGAATTTAAAGACCCGCTGGTGTGGGATTTTAACGGTCCTGATGATTTAGACATGAACAAAGTAATATCTGCGGCCAAAGATAAAGGACACGATGGAGTTATATTCAAAAACTTCTTTGAGCCGGTAGATATAGACACAGGTAATGAGTTCTCAACATTATATGTAACATTCAAGCCTGAGCGTATTAAAACAAGCCTTTCTGGGGCGGCAGCCCAAAAAGCTGCGCCTGCACCCAGACCCAGGCCTGAGAAGAAAACTGCCAAGGCTGCACCCAAACCCAAGGCAGCAAAACCCAAGACCGAAAACCCCCTCCCCTCCGCCTACGCCGTGCAGGCGAAAGTCATTGCCGAGGATATCGCCGCCGGCGACACAGCGTTCAAACGCGTCCCCTCTGAGGCTGCCATCCGCGCCTACCGGGTGCAGAACCCGCGGGCCAAGGCCGATGCTGCCATGGCCGAGATGGCCGAGATGGCTGAGATGGACGAGGATGAGTACCAGGGGCTGACGGCGGTGATTGAGGATGAGATGGTGGCCTGGCATGGCACACCTCACACAGTCGACAAGTTCTCCTCCAGTAAGATCGGCACCGGCGAGGGGGCGCAGGCTTACGGGTATGGATTGTACTTTGCTGGGGCTAAGGAGGTTGCTCAATGGTACCGTGATAAACTATCTGCCCGCCCAGAGTCCATTGACGCCACTCTGTTTGAGGAAAAAGAGCCTGAACTCACCGAGGAAGTGTGGGCCAAGATGGTGTCGGAAGGAGGTTGGGGGGACGATAAAACTTACGCTTTGCGGGGTTTGCTAGCCAAGACTCTTGCTGGACATGACGGCTTTTATATAGAGGCGGTCGGGCGAGAATTGTACAACAGAGTACGTGCGGCGGCGCAAAAAGTATACAGCAACGGCAAACTCTACCAAGTAGAACTAGCCCCCGCCGAGGATGAATTTTTGCTTTGGGACCGTCCGCTGAGCGAGCAGTCGGAGAAGGTGCGGGCTGCGCTTAAAAATATTCCGCAGTCAATCCGAGACGCAATTGACGGAATGGGTGGAGACGGCTCGGCACTATACCGGCACATCTCGAAGAACATTGGCAACAAGGACATCATGCGCCACATGATGAAACTTGTCGATGAAGGGAAGATAAGTGCGTTCGGCAAAGGAGATCAGAAAGCCTCAGAATATCTCCACTCTCTCGGAGTAAGAGGAATCAAATACCTCGACGGCACCAGCCGCAACAAGCCATTGAAAGATATCAAGGCAGAGTTCCTGAAAGAACTGCCGGAAGACGCGGAGTTTTCAGATGTCGAAGAGATGATCGGCACTGGCACATTCTCACCAAAGAACGAGGCAATCCTGAAGGCTCTCATCGCCGACGACTGGCTAGGGTTTGACTACCCTGCACAGGCTATCAGCGCCGCACTTGGCAGCAAGCTGTCCGGCTACGACCCGTCTCCTGCCTTGGTGCAGGCCATCGCTGACGCGCAGGACGGAGGCACTTATAACTACGTCGTCTTCAACGACGAGGATATCACCATCCTCTCCGCCGAGAAACAGGACCGTGACCGCCTCGGCGACCCGACCAAAGCAGAAGCTGAGAAAGTCCAGAAGGGTATCGATGGCAAGACCCTCATCCAGGCCGCTGAGTGGTTGATCAGCAACACGCCGAACAACGGACATAAGCTGATCGCCGCCAAGGTCCGGGTGGCACTGCTCAGGCTCAAGGGCGCGGGTGTTGAGTTCAACCTGAACGTCACCCATGTCGGTGACGAGATCCCGGCATCCTCGGCCAACTCCAGAGGCGTGTCGACCACCGACTTCTCGGACGTCATCAAGACCACGGTCAGGCTGAACGGCGCCGATGTTACCGGCAAGGTGGGGATGTCCTATGAGACTGTCCTCCATGAGCTGATCCATGCCGCTACTCAGGCTGCCATTCATGTCGGCAACCGCAAGGTCAGCAAGGGCACGACGCTCGCCAAGACCACCGCTGACCTCATCACAGCCACCAACCTGATCATCAACCACTTCAACACCCGGGCTAAGAGCGGTGAGCAGCTGACTGAGTTCGAGCAGAGGATTCTGCAGCGCAACGTCAATGCTCTCAACAACCCATCCGAGGTGCTGGCCTGGACCCTGTCCAATAAGGAGATGCAGGACTACCTCGAGACCGTTAAACTGAACAAGACCGAGACCCTGTGGTCGCGCTTCGTACAGTCCGTCCGGACATTCTTCGGCCTCACCGCCGCCTCCGACACCGCTCTTTCCGAAGTCCTGCGGCTGGGCGAGGACCTGCTCAACGCCGACGCGAACGTGGTCACCTCTTCACTGGATAAGCTGATGGGGCGGACTCCTGTGAATGAGTTCGCTCAGGATGCCCAGACCGACATCCGCAAGGCTACGCGGGTCATCCAGAACATGCCGGCATTCAAGAAGTGGTTCGGCGACAGCAAGGTGGTGGACTCGTCCGGCAAGCCGCTGGTGGTTTATCATGGGGGGCCGGCAGAACTGACAGGTGACGCATTTCGCACTGGGCCAAGCGGCGGGATATTCTTTGTCAATAACAAAAGGGCTGCCGGGATACACAAGATGGGAGTCAAGGACGGGGCTGTACATGAGGTGTATCTGAACCTTCAGAATCCGTATGAAGTTGATTACCGGGGCACCGATATTACCAGAAACAACGCCGAGGAATCAATCAGAGAAGCGCAGGCGAATGGGCACGACAGCGTTATCATTAGGAACTTCATTGATATCCCGGAGAACCGCCTTGATGTAGCGAAGCGGTTTGGAGTGCAGCATAAATACAAGGGGGATATTTACATCGCCTTCTCCCCCACCCAAATCAAGTCCATCTTCAACCAGACCTGGGACCCTGCCAACCCTGCCATCGACATGCAGGTCCAGACCCCTCTCGGCATCATCGCCGACGAACAGATCAGTGAGGCCCTCAAGTCCGGGCAGAAAAAGCTCGGCACGGCCGTACAAGCACTCAAGAATCCGAAGTCCAAGCTCCATGATCTCTATGTCCAGTACGCCCCGCAGTGGCTGGCGGTGACCCCGCTGCACACCCTGGTGCAGACCTTCGGCAAGACCATCCCGCAGATCAGGAACTTCTCCGAGCGGCTTAATGCGATCGTCGCTGCCAAGGAAGAGATCGTCAGTTCTTCGAAGGTCATCTACGACAAGGCCATGGAGATGGCCCAGAAGACCGTCGGGCTGGATGTCTTCAACACCGCCGCGGCAACCGCATCGTTCAACCGCATGACCCCATGGAAGGACCTCTACAGCCAGGACTGGACAGCCGTCGGCAAGACCAGGTCCGAAAAGCTGAAGAACGCCCAGAAGAAATGGGTGGCTGCCAAGATGCAGAAGGCCACTGGCCTGACCTACATCGAGGCTTACAGCGAGGCGAAGAAGGCCTACGACGCCCTCAAGACCGACGACATGAAGCAGGCCTACCAGGATACCGTCGAGCACATCGCCGGCATCAGGACCCGGGAGAAGAACAACCTGCTGCGCTATATAGAGAAGGTGACCGAGCCGAACTCTGACGAGCGTAAAGAAATGATGCTCAAGTTTGACGCTACCTTTACCGACCTGCACGGCGCCTACTGGCCGTTGGCCCGGGTCGGCGATTTCGTCCTCAAGTATGTCGACAAGGACGGCTTCAAGTGGGCCGAGCATTTCACCACCATCGCTGAGCGCAACGAGGCCAAGGCTGAGCGTGTCGCTGCCGGCGTCGACCCGGACGGGATCAAGGAGTCGTACAAGGACAAGCAGCCGGCCGGCGCCGTCGCCATCCCTGCAATGATGCTTGAGCAGTTGAGCAAGACGGTGCGGGCGAAGTACATGAAGGACATTAACCCCAACGACTCCGAGGCCGTCGAGGCGGCGATGGAGGCGGCCCAGAACACCATTAACGACATGACCCAGATCTGGCTGCGCTGGCAGCCGGAGACCTCCGCCTTGAAGAACTCGGTACGCCGGAAAAACGTCAAGGGCTACAGTCTCGACATGCTGCGCAGTTACCTCGACTACATGCAGCGCCATGCCTCGAACATCGCCTGGACCGAGCAGGGCAAGAAGATCGAAGGCGACCTCAAGAGCATGGGCGACGACATCAAGGCCAAGCTCGACGGCGACGTTGCCGCCAACACCGACATGGAGAACCACCTGCTCAACGACCTGCGGGCCCGGGTCCAGGCCTTGCGTTCGGTGAAGGTCGGTGTGGCTGCCTCTTTCCTGGGTAAGGTCGGCACCGGCTGGTATATGACCTCGCCGTCGATCGCCCTGGTGCAGATGACCCAGCTCGGCGCCCTGACCCTGCCCAAGCTGGCGGTCAAGTACGGGCCGGTCAAGGCTGCCAAGGCCTTGGCGCTGTGGACCAAGGAGGCGTTCAAAAAAGACTACCGGCGGGCAGCGATGTTCGACGACCCGGTCGTCGCAGTGCTCTTTGACGAACTCCATGCCGTGGTCACCATCGATAACCGCAACACGCCGGCTGCCAAGGGCAAGGAGCTGGGAGAGCCGCTGTTCTCTGAAGAATATGTAGCCAAGCGGATAGCCGATTCTGAGAAGGTTACCCCCTACCAGCGTCGATTGCTGGTCCTGCGGGAGGCCATGGCCCGCAACCTCCTCGATATCTCGGCAGCGCATGAGGCGTTCGACGTAACCAATGGCAAAGACCCAAACAGCTTAATGGCGAAAGGGTTCGCCATAGCGATGAAACCGATGAGCCTGTCCGAGCTTACCTCCCGCAAGGCGGCGGTGCTGAGCACCTACGACCTAGCTTCCCAGGATGGCAAGGATTTCTTCCTGGCGATGAACGACATCGCCGAGGTGGTCAACGACACCCTCTACTCCTACTCTAAGGAGAACAAGGGAGCTGCTCTGCAGGGCGGCTTGACCCGGGTGGTCCTGCAGTTCCAGCATTACCGGATCATGACTGGCATTAGATTAGCGATGCTGCTCAACAACGCGATCAGGGGCGAGAGCAAGGAGATCAAGGCAGCGGCCACCAAGGAGTTCGTCGGCATCATGGGCATGACCGGCGCACTGGCCGGGTCTCTTGGGATGCCGTTCGCCGGTACGGTCTTTGCCATCCTTGGGGCAATCCTGGGAGATGACGACGAGCCGGAGGATTACCGGCTGATGTACACCAACTGGCTGCAGGATACTTTCCCGAAGACCGTAGCCGACCTGCTAACTCATGGTCTGCCGTCACTGGCCGGGGCGGATATCTCCAAACGGGTGGGGCTGCAGGATGTCTACGGGATGCAGAACGAGCCGCCGCCAAGGCTGCATGGCAAGGAGCTTGCCGCATGGTGGGCTGCCAACCAGCTTGGCCCGACGTTCTCAGTAGGGGCGGGGCTGGCGCAGGGGTATGATGAGTTCTTCAACAAGGGCAACTATATGAAGGGCCTTGAGGCTGCCGCCCCCAAACCGATCAAGGATGTCTTCAAGGCGATCAGGGTAGCCACCGACGGAGTGAAGACCGGCGCCGGCAAGAAGTTGATCCCAGACGACCAGATCGGTCCCGACGAAGTGCTGATGATTGCGCTGGGCTTCAACCCGGAGGAGATCTCCAAGGCGCAAGGGGCGGAGCGCAGTCTACAGGGTATCAAAATTCGGATATCAGAGCGTCGTGGGAAACTTATCAGGCGGGCGGCGGAGGCGATCATCGAGGGGGACGGCGCCAGTGATGCTCTTGAAGATATCAGGAAGTTCAACCTGCGGATGCCGCGCTTTGCCATCGGCGGGCGGGATATAAAACCGGCCGTGCGCAAGATCCTCCGGGGAGAGTCCGGCACGACCGGTCGACGTGAGAGGGATGTGGCTACTCAGTACGAGGTGCCCGTCTACCAAGAGTGATTAGCTGCATTATCGGAAGGGTATCCAAGAAGTTTACAGTGTCTCCATCCAGAGATGCTACTCCGGAAGACACCCATCCTGCTACTACTTCATCTTGGTCGAGGTCGTAGGCCTTGCAAAACCGCGTAACGTCAGCGATGCTGGTGTTTGCGCCTACGATCTGGCCATTGTCATCTATTGATATTGCTGTCATGGTGTTTCCTTTCATACTAATATTTTCAGGTTGTACCCGTTGGTAAGGTGGTATCCAGTACCAATTGGGCAGTGGGCAACTCTGTGGCCTTCCGCAAAACTATGGTAGTGGTACTTTCCACATATTACGCAGAGGAACCGGGCTTGGCCATTATACTCCACAGCAGTTACTGTTGGGCAGTCGTTTGCTTCTTCAGCCTCAGCTAGAATGGCTTCTTCAGATTTAACATAATCAAGTAACCATTCGTACACATGCTGAGTTTTCTTACTAGGCTTGTTATGTGCCTTATAGTGCGTGTACGCTCTGGTAATGCTTTCGTGTGTCAGAAAGTGAGGCATGGCTACTCCTTCAACAATGGCGCAAGCGCACCAACCACCGCCTTGAACAGGTGGTCCTTCGCCTGCTGCTCGGCCGGCAGTTTCTTGTAAGTCACCATGCAGGGGTGGGTTTTCTTCTCGGCGTCCTTGACCTCGCCGTACACCCATCCGGCCTCCTTCTTCTCCTTGAGCCAAGCGTTGTGGTTCGCACTCGCTACCGCATTGGGGTTGTCCAGGCAGAACTGCACCCCATGCTCAGCACTGGTGCGCTGCCACTCCTCAGCCTCGACCCATGACTTCTGGCTGCCGTCGCCGAGGGCGTTGCAGAGTTCCCGGTTCGCTTCGTGACATACTGCTGCGATCTTTCTTACGTTCATGGTGTTCTCCTTTTTTATTTTGACATCCTCAGTAAAGTGAGTTACGATTCTCACAGTACATGGTGGTCCCAGGGAATGGTCTCAGGGACTAAACATTAACCCCTCTCGGTCGGTGGTGCAGCTGGCTTGGAGGGGTTTTTGTTTGCACAAATCCGGTTAGCTCGTGGTACTCTTCCAGGCAGTGCTGCATGTACTCAGTTATGTCCAAGCAGTAGCCAACAGCGGAGAGGTTCAGGTAAATTTCCCCACAGGGCTCACACATATACAGGTCTGTCATGGGAATTTCCTCTCCCATGATACGTTCTTCTATGTCAGTCTTCGGTCCGCGTATTCTCGGAAACTTCAGGCAGTCCGCGCCAATATCAATGAGTATTTTGCAAGAACAGCAGCGTCTTCTTCTGGCAGTTTGCAGTTTGGAGAAATCATCTGGAGGGAAAAATGCCCAAGTATCCCCATCAAGGTCATAGTCATCGCGGCAGGTGCAGGAAAGCATTATCTACCCCTCCTCCAGTCTCGCCCCGCAGCCGAGGCATTGCCGGTAGTCAGCAGCCGGTGTCTTGACGAACTTCGTCCGGGTATGCGGACAGCCAGGGGATCCGTCTTTCCAAGTGAATACAAACGACGCTGAGCAATCCTTCCAATCGACTTTAATTTCTTCTTTCATCTGGCTATCTCGAGCCGACAACCGATCAGCCGCGATGGCAGCATACCCACATAAATCTACGTAATTGTCACGTTTTGGAGCCTGCCCCTGCACCCGGGCCATCTTGAAGAGGACCATCATATGGGCGATATCTAATGCGGAAAGCATTCCGTCTTTCGCTGCCAAGTAAGAGTTCCAGTAATTGGCTATGAGCGTAAACGAATCTTCCGGACTGCCATAGACGTCCTGCCTCTCGCCGCAGATAGTCTTCTTCGCCTCGTCCAGGCAGTCTCCAAGCTGGCTTGGTTTCTTACCGGCAGGGGCGAGGTCTGGAGCATCGGTTAGCTCGGTCACACACTCCGGACAGGCAGCACCGACATAATCTTTGTGGTGCTTCTCGCAGCGGTGGATGGGTCCTTGTGCCATGCTCGCTTGATGCCTGTCTTCAATGTGGCACAGTGCGCAATGCGCGTAGTAATCAGTTTTATGTTTGTTACAATAGCCCCACTTCATCACCCAACCTCCTTTTCGAGCATTGACTTCAGCTCTTTAAGTTTTTCAATCTCCATCTCGCGTTCGACGATCAGTGAATCGCAAGACACTATTGCCGGTTTCCATAACTCCTTGCTGATAAATTCGCGCAACAGCGCACCTTGGATGCGGTGGGTAGATATGAATTTCAGGAGGGTCATTTTGGGTCCTCCATCTCGAACGCTGCAGTCTCAAAGCCACCGAGGTTATGAGATTCTGCGTAGGCTTCTGCCTCGTCCTCAGTTTCAAATGGTCCGACCACTCCTTGCACTCCGTCGAAAATTCCTCCGTACACTATTACCCATTTCATAAAAACTCCTCCCAAGGCATCATATTCATTACTCGCTGCATATCAGGGTGACTTGACTTTGCTGTTCGTAATTTTCTGATATGCATCCACTCGGCTGCATCGGCTGTGACCACGATCTCAGTCTTCAAAGCATTGGGCAGGACGCCCCTGGCTTGTTGGGGTTTGAGATCACAATCGAGGCATTTATTATACAAATCTTCCGCCACACGGCAGCAATCACGGAACAATATAATCTCAGGAGATCTCCACCTCTCAAACCCATCCGGCTCAATGAACTCCATATCCTTGCCACCGTAGTTCACATACCTGGTGCTTTCTTGTGCAAAAGAACATGGTCTATGTCGCACCAGCTCATGACTGACCCCGCGATCACATATGAATTTTGCTGAGTAGCGGTGAAGGGCCTTGGGGATTTCGTCGTGAGGGCAGACTTCCCAATTACTCAAAGGTACTTCTCCGAAACTGTGAGAGAAAGTTACAGTGTCTAGTCCGAACAACTTGCCCCATATATGGAAGAATGCGTTAAACATACCTTCATAACGACCAAGAAGTAGACAACGCTGATACCAGGCGGTAAGACTTCCACCAATCACAGTGTATCCTTTGCTGGGGATTACTGTCAGGTATTTTCCTGCTGTATCTCGGAGATATTGCAGATTATCGTAACTGGAGTCTAAATTCCGAACCACAAAATTCGAATGTTCAACCATAGCCAGATGACCTGCCTTGATCAGCTTCTTGACAAATCCCTCTGCACTATCTTCAGTGATCTTGTCTTCTGACTTATAGCAAACGCGACCGCATTTCTCGGTAAACTTGAGGGCGGCATTATATTCTGTCGGTACTGCTCCGAAAAACTCAACACTTGGTTTGATTATTTTCATAATTTATTCTCCAGTTCTCGAATTATTAACTAAACTCATCATGCCCATCGCCGCAGAGAGTTTTATGCTCTTCCGGATATGCTAAAAAGGACGGTAAGTTCGATGGAATCACCTCCCCAGAAAACAGCTCATTCTTACCGTCAAGGATAGCCAGAAGTGCGATTGATAGGGCGGCGTTTTGGAGTAATCTTTTCTTCAGCTCAACCATGGCGTGTGGATTATTCTCTTCAATAACCTCAATCTTTCTGACTCGCTTTATAAACATCCTACGCCATTCCTCGAGGCCCCAACTTCCATCGGCTTCTCCCCAAAGGAAAGTTTGAATTTGTCTCGCTGCAACAATAGCATCGTGGATTTTCTTTTCCTCAATCTCGTTTGCTTTCATGACACCCTCTCTATGGCAGTTGATGCGACCTTCATAAGTTTCCGCAGGTAGTCGAGATCCCGGCGGGGCTTCTTTGTGAATAGGTTGAAAAACCATTTGAGGTTCATGGGGTCTCCTTTTTTATCATGATTCCGACGAACGTCTTACCAAACTGAACACCGTAAAGCTTTGCGTAGGACAGATTGTCAAAGACGTACCGCCCAAAAGTGTCCATGGCAACTCCTCTACTGGTCATCACGTATCTCTTCTTCGTCCCGAGGTGGAGCTTCATGGTAGTCTCCTCAGTTCCTTTTCCCAGCTAAATGCAGAGGAGCCTTTGCCAGAGCGTCGGCTACCTCCACCAAGTTCTCCACCACTGCCCCCAGTTTGGGGTTCTTCATGTCAATCATCCAGCAGGGCTGCGAGGCTGAGTCGTAAAAGGTGTTCGACCCCAGGCACTTCGGCTTGTTGGCATCCCGCAGGATCTTCTTCTTCTCAAGCTCGGTCTTGATCTGGGTGTAGCTGCCGAACCGGCGGGCGACCCAGGTCTTGAACGCCGCCCGGGACAGGTAGAGGATCTTGCTGTCCAGTTCATAGCGGATCAGCAGCGGTCCCCGCGGGGCTTCGATGATCGTGCAGATCCCTCTTGGCCGGTAGTCGCCCTTGACCAGCAGGCGGTTGGAAGCGTGTTCATCTAAGAACTGGCCGAGGATGCCGACCGGGTCGCCGACCAGATCGTCCTTGTCGCCGCGCATGTTGCGGATTACCTTGATCACCCACTCCATCGGCGGCACCACGTCGAACTTGATCAAGCCCAGCGACTTGGCGATCGCTCCGCCGACTAGAGACGCCGAAGCAACGGCCGACCAATACCGCTCATCTCCCCGCACCTTCGCCCGCAGGTCGATCTTCTCCCGCATCTTGTCGATGGCGAATTTGACCACGTCGATGTTGCGCACCAGGTACTTGGCGTAGACCTCGCCAGCATGGCCGAAGTTCTCGTGGATGGTCCAGTAGGTCTGCGAGGCGACCTGGCCCTTGAAGCAGTCCATCTCCGGCACCGGGTACTCGAAGACCCGGTTGATCTCGGCGGAGGCGTCGTGCTTGAGCTCGGAGAGTTTGTCGATCAGGGAGGCGTTGCTGCTGGTTACAGCCAGGGTATTCCAGGCATTGATCAGCTTACGCTCCTCGGAGTTCTTGGTCAGCCGCGCCTTGTCCCGGCCTTGGGTCACTTTATAGACGAAGTCCGAGATCTCGATCCCCGGCATGTTGGTCACTTCGTCGACCACCAGTGGCAGATTGCCATAGACCCCGAGCCTGGACACGAGGGCGTTCTTCGTGTCATCTCTGAGCATCATCAGATCGTTGTGGTAGCCCCAGATCGATTGGTTGAAGCGGAGCATCAAGGTCTTGCCGGCGCCGGACTCGCCGACCATTGAGATCAGAGCGCCGTCAAAGCCAGTGAACTTCATCAGCGGCGCACCAAAGCCTGCCAAGAGGGCGAAGGCGAATGGCTCCATGCCGCGGTTGTTGAAGACCTCGGTGGCGGCTGACCACTTCTCGAGTGACCCCTGCTGCCGGAACCCTTCCGCTGACTTCGGAACGTTACGGGCCAGGCTTGCCTCTTCGCAGGAGCCGTCGGCATGATAGATCTTGCGGCCATGGACGAACATCGGCTTGCCGCCACTGGCCTCTTTCCAGCCCATCTGGCAGAGCAGGCGGGTCATCCGCCGGTTACGCTGCAGCTTTGCCTGGTACGACTCGATGTAACCAACCATCTTCTTTTTCTCGTTCATGCCTACCACCTTGATATGATTGTCTGACAGTATGGTCATCAGCGCCTTGGGGTCATGGACCAAAGAGCTGCGGATCGTACACTCCATCTCCCCCTCGTGCGGCAGCCGGTGCCGGAGGGTGGTCACCTCGTAGCCCAGCGACTCGTCGTAGGCGAGGCAGGAGATGTGCAGGTCCTGGTCGTAGAAGCGCACCCAGCGGCCTTCCTCCTCAGCAAACAGCCCTTCCTCTGTGCGCCGGTAGCCGGTCGGCGGCTCGCACTCTTCAACAGGTACTTCCTTCTTCGCCGGCTCCGGCCGGCCGAGGACGATCGGGCTCTTGATCTTGCCGTTGTGTGGGCAGCCGATGCAACCGCCGGCGTTCTCTGAGCCGAGCTTGGCGCAGGTCGTCGGGCCCACCCCTGCGTCCCGCCACTGCTGGATCTTGGCGTCGGTCTCGGTGCTGGTGTAGCCGGAGTACCCTTGCGACCACGCGTGGATGATTTCTGGGCCGTTGACACAGTGGACCAGGATACCAATGCAGGCATACCACACAGGCTCGCTGATATTGCCCCCTGTCGCTCGCATCTGGCTGACTTGGGCACACTTGTCGGCGATCAGGTTGGCGTCGCTGGGGACGTCGTCATGGACGAAGAACTCAGCATTAATATCTGTGTTGACCTTCGGCGGCAACAGAGCCTGGTGCTGCACTTTTTTCTTCTGTGCCGCGGCTAGAAGGCGGGCGGTGAACTCTTCGAACTCGATGTCGCCGGGGTCGTGGATCAGCTGCACCGGCTTGGGCTCCTTGCCGGGCTTCCTGTTAGTCGTGCCGGGGATGCGCAGGACCGAGGCCGGGTCGGAGGTGCGGGAGGAATCGGCGCCGATCGCAGGAGCATAGGCCGCTACGACTTTTTTCAGGGTATAGGCCACGGTCTGCCACTGCGCCGTGGGGATCGGCTCGGTGAGGATCCAGTGGGCGTAGAGGCCGTTGCCGGAGTTGACTACGGCGGGCATCGGCAGGCCGGTTTCGGCGATGAACTGCTGCAGTGCTTTGCAGCCCTCGCGCTGGTTCTTCAGCGGCCACTTCTCGCCGCAGTCAATGTCGAGAAAGAAGTTCTTCAGGGTCAGGGTATTGACCTGGCTCCTGGTCTTCATGGCGAGTTTTCGGTACTCGTCTTTTGGCAGCCCCCGCGGCAACGAGCGGTTATGCGCTTGGGCTTCCTTGATCTTCTCAGGGCTGAACGCTGCCTGAGTTATGTAAACGGTATTGCCGCCTTTATCCAAGGCGAGGAGGTTGGCTACTGCAGCATCCAAGTTGTCATGGAAGTGGTGACGGAAACCGCCTCCGGGCAACAGCATTGCGACGCAATAATACCCTTCTCCGGGAAGGAGCCTGTGCAGAAACATCGATCACCTCCACTAGTAGGTTATATGTGTAGTGCTTTACCTACTGGGGACGTGACATTTCCGCAACGATTTTCTTCAGCAACGCCTGACGCTCAGCCGTCTTGAGTTTTTCAGGCAGCGGGAACCGGCCGGCCTTGCAGCCGCGCTGGATCATCTGCGCGTACCAGTACGCCCGCGTGAGCCTGAGCTGGTCCGCCACATTGTGACCTTTTTTCCAGCGGTGGATGGTCTCCCGGGAGATGCCGGTGATGAACGAGAAATCTACCTGTTTCATCTCGGCGACATCGATTATGCGGAAGATGAAGTCGACTTTTTGTTTCGTTGCTTCTGACATGGGGGCTCTCTTCTTTCTCTTTAAGTTTGGATATCAATCTGCCCAATAATCTTCGCCACCAGCTTCCAAGTATCCGGCTTTGATTTTATCTCTTATTTCAGGTAGAGTTCCTCTCAGCCCCTCTACATGAATCTTGTCAGGCACAGGTAATGATAGTGCCGCTATGATATTACTTAATGAGTCTATTGCTTCTGCTATCTTATCCATCCTTGTCTCCTAAGTTGGCAGGAGCGATGGTCTGCCCCTGCCGGAAGGTTAATCTTACAGACCGAGGTCCTTCATCAGCTGGTCATCAGTCACTTCGCCGGGAGAGGCTTTAGCTGCAGCAGCGGTCGGAGGGGTAACAGCCGGAGACCCAAAACCTCCACTGAAGTCAAGGTCGTCCATCAACTCTCCGCCGGCGGCGCCGACAGTCAGTGCTGCAGCAGCTTCAGCGTCCGCCTTGGCTTTGGCCTCCGCCTCTTCCTTGGCTTTCTTGTTGGCTGCCTTGGTAGCAGCGGCTTTCTCAGCTTTGGACTTGGCGGCTGCGGCCTCGTCGGCCTTGGCTTTTGCTTCTGCATCAGCTTTGGCCTGGGCTTCCTGAGCTGCGGCGAAGTCACCCCCAGCCGGATCAGGAGCGTTCAAGCGCTGAGTAACCGGAGGCGCCGGCAGGGCAGGAGCGTTGAACCCGCCGATGATGTCCTCGGTCTCCGGCAGGGCTGCCAGTTCAGACAGCTTGGGTAGGGATGCCTCGGGAAGGAAGCCGCCGAACTTGAAGATCACGACCGGGAAGGTCTGGGCTGGGTCGAAGCCAACCAGGGTCTGGGCGGTGCCAAGCGGGATGCCTGCGGCTGAAAGCTGCTTGACATACAGACCGAAGTTTTTCAACGATGCCGGCGGGATCTTGAACTGATAGACCTTCGGGTCGGTCTCGGTCTTGCGGCTGCCGGGGATGAAGATGGCCAGAAGTTTACTATCCGCACAGGCCTTGCCCTTGGTAGCGTTGCCGTTCTGGTCGGTGCCACTGCCGAACTGATTGTGCGGACAGGTGGCGCAGAGGTCGCTCTGCACTGCCAGAGAGGTCGGGTCCGGCCGCTCGCCGTCGGTGCTGAAGCAGTCCGGGGACTTGCCTTCCTCGCCGGGGTTGAAGGCAGTGGCGTACCAGGTCTTCTGCAGAGGCTTCCGAGCGCGCAGCACAACCATCGGCAAGTAGGCGTTTTCATCGGGGCCGATGACCATCTTACCGGCCGGGAACGGAGTCTCTTCTCCACCGGAATCGACCAAGGTGAACTGCTTGCCGGAGAGTTTCAGGCGCGGGGGCATCCCGGTGCTTATACCCGCAGCCGCCTCATCGTTGGCCTGCTTGGCGAGGGTCGGATCCAAAATGTATGAAGGAATGGAAGTGCGGTCGGGAATTAACAGATCGTTCATTTTTCAGCTCCTAAGTAATTGATAGTTGCGCCCTCTCGGGCTGTGGATTAACTGCGTCGTACCTTAATACCTTTGAAAGTAGAGTAATTTACTCCTGGGGGAGGTGCCTGTCCGTCCTCAAGCCGCTGTTTGACCGCGGTCTTCGAGACTGCGTGGGTCAGGAACTCAAACTCGGCGTTGGCCTGGACCCACCCGAAGAACGTCTCCCAGTCGGCCACGGAAACAGAGTCCATGGTCTCAATGTAGCTGGTGCCGTGCGGGGTCTTCATGCTGGAGGCGCCGACTCGGTTCATCTCGGACATCAGCCAGGCTTCGCGTTTCTCTTGCAGGGCCTTGAGGTCGGCAAGCTCGGCGTCAAGGCCCTTCTTCTTGGCCGCGATCAGGTCTCGAGTGGCGACGTACTTCTCGATGACCATGTCAACGGTGATCGTCTGAGTCATGGTGGTCTCCTTCTTCTTTTGAGGTTTCAGTTCGTTGACGGTGCCGATCCAGTTGCACATGCACTCGACGACGTTGAGGTCCGGCGGGGCCGGGTAGTTGACGCTGGTGAGCCGGTTCGGAGCCCTGCCGCACTTCGGGCAGCCTTGGTGCAGGATCTTATACTCCGCCATGCTCATCATGCCTACTGGTTTGGTCATTGCTTTCTCCTTAAATGGTCGCAGCGGCAGGGTTCGAACCTGCATGTGCTGGCCAGCACGTTTACCGAGATCGTCGCCATCGGCATGACTCCCTCAGCGCGTCTACCAATTCCACCACGCTGCGTTTTCCCTCATTCAATTCAACCTTAGCTCTTTGTAAACGGGTTGTCAACAATTATTTGTGAAGGGGTTTACTTTTTATTCGACAGCCCGAGGACTACCTCTTGAAGTTTTCCTTTTTCCTTCAACACCGTGTAGATGCGTTTCTCCTCGGCGGTGGCGTAGAGGTGGCAGATATCAATCTTCACTTCCTGCCGGCTGCCGTCGGTGCGAGCGTTGGCCTGCTGGTAGACCTCGGCTTTCCATGTTGGGGCGTACCAGACCGTCAGTGAGGCGGCGGTGAGGTCGAGGCCGTGGGCCAGGACCTGGGGGTGGGCGAGGAGGATATGCGGATCCTTGGCAGCCCTGAACTCTCGGAATATCTGGGTGCGCTTGCCGGCGGAGACCCGGCCGTCGACTACTGCCACCGACCACCTCTTGCGCAACTCGGTCGCCACGGCATCCAAGGCACCGGTGAACGGCACAAGTACGACGACCTTCTCGGCGTTTTCCTCGATGACCTCATAGAGCAGGGACATGCGCGGGCCGAAGTCGAACTTGACCAGGGTGCCGTCGGCTGCGATCACCACGCCACAGGCGGTCTGGACCAATTTACTGATTAATACCGCGGCATTGACGGCTGTCACTGTTGAACCTCGGACCTCGGTCGCCGCCTGCTGGATCAACTGCTTGTAGGCTTTCTTCTGGTCGTCTGACAACTCCGCCCGCCGCTCGATGAAGCAAGGTTCCATGTCGGTGCAGACCGAGCGCTCGAAACGAATCGATGGTTTGAGGATCCGAGCCACTGACTGTTCGCTGCCGCGACGAGGCACCCACTTGAATGGTCCAAACTGCAACATGGTCTCCTGCTTGAAGCTGGTGAAGTGACCGCGGTAGTTCTCGGGGGTCAGGAGTTTACACTGGCCGAATGCGTCGGTTGGCTCGTTGGGTGTCGGTGTGCCGGTCAGGCCCCAGGCGGAGCGGACGATCTTCTGGAAATTGAGGACGTTGTTGAGCGGCTTGAACAGGGTCTTTGCGCGGGTATTCCTGAACACAGCGCACTCGTCGACGATCACCAGGTTGATGTCCGGCCGGTCCTTTAGCTCCTGTTCGATCAGTGCTACACCGTGGTGGTTTACAATGTAGTAGTCATGCTTCTGAGCGAGCAGGTCCAGGCGTTTTTGCCGACTGCCGTGCAGGACAGCGAAGGTGGCGAGTGGGAAGGACTCAAAGATCGCTTTTTCCCAGACATCCCAAAGCGTGGAGAGCGGTGCCACGATCAGGACCCGATGAATGTCGCCCTCTTGCTTGAGGAAGTCAGCAGCCCACAGGGCGGAGTTTGTTTTACCAGTCCTGGGAGCACTGTGGCAGTGTGCTCTGCGGTACATAGTGAAGAACTCACTGGTATCGATTTGATACCACCTCGGTGTGAACCGTCCGCGCCAGCTGTACCTCGTCCTGATCGGGCTCTGGACCTTGACCCCGATGTTGTTGAGCACCCGGGCGACCTCGAGGGTGTGCGGCACGGCGACGAACTGACGACCCTGCACCACTGCCTCCTTGAGGTCAGGGAACAGGGCGCGGAACTGGCCGGCGTTGTCGGTCTGCAGGACGTAGTGGTCGTTTAGGACGCGGATGGTCATTGCGAGTCGCTCACAGCTTTTGCTTCAAACCGCTCTCCACACTTCGGGCATTCGACCATATCGCTGTGCTTGATGCTGACGCTTCCAAAGAACAAAAGTACCACAAACAGTATCCACCCCCAGTCGTCAACACCTTTCGCTGCCAACCACACGACCGCCCAAATTGAAGCAGAGAACCCCGCGAATAAGGCAATGGATGCAATGCTGAAATTGCTCATTCTAAACCTCCGAATCTAAGAACTCTTGGAAATTAGCTCCTTCGTCTGTCTCTTCCAGCCACTCTTCAAATATCTTCAACGACTCAGGCCCATCGACCACGAAGACCGCCCCGCCGGAGCAAGAGATGGCGTCGAGTTGCAGAGCCTGGAACCCGGAGGGCTTCTTACCGGGGGCCTTTAATTCGACCCCAAAGAAAATCCCTCGATACTGCCCTATTATGTCAGGTATTCCGCGCACTGACATCATACCTTGTACTGCAAAGTAGTACCAGCCGGCTGCCTGCTTGAACGTCCCTGCCTTGCTGGCCGGTTGGATGTCGTAGCGGGCGAGGAGGTCTCTTGCCAGGTTTTTTACAAGCCCTTCAGGAGTGCTCATTCAATCACCGGTCACTATACTGCACAGTGTAGCCCCTATGCCCACGGCCAGCACAATGATTGCCCCCAAAGCCCATACATCGCCAGATAGTGCGGATGAGGCATTAGCGAAAATCAAGACTGAACTAACTCCCATCATTATGCTATTCATCGCTCCCCCCAAAGAAAGTCATCAGGAAATTCTCCGATCCCAACAGCAAACCCCGCGCTATTTTGGTGGCCTCCTCCGCTATATCGCCGAGCCACCTCAGAGACATCGAAGTCACCGACTGAGCGCAGCGACCACGACCGCACCCCTTTCCTGTCGCAGTACGTCGCGGAGAACGGGGCGTCTGGGTACTGTCGGCAGAGTTCGTTGCCTATCTCTGAAACATTGGTTGAAGCATTCAGCACCGGCACCTCATGGATGTCCCAGAACATGAACCTGACATCGCGCAGGGCGGCTTTGATTTGGCCGTTGCGGAAGGCCTGGATGTAGCTGCCGGCCTCGTAAGCACTGTGAATGAAGTATGGACTGCTGGCCTCGTCGTGCCAAGCATCGAACTCGAAGGGCAGGGTGGCGATGTAGAGGTTGATGGTCTCCGAGTCAGGTAACGCGAACTTCCACAGATCTCTGTCCTGCACATAAGCGAGGATGGCAGGCATCGGCTCACGTTTATGAAAATACTCCCAGGTCAAGGCACAGCCGGACTTGTTCATGCTGAAGATGGCGTAGTTGCTGCCTCTTAAATTTTCTTCCGCCGATTTGTGGTGGTCTATGACCAGCAGGCTGTACTTGGCGGCGAGGGCGTCGCAGGTCTCCCGGTCGTAAGAGAAATCGACAATGAGCAGGTGCGTGGTGCCCTCAGGGATCTCCGGCACCGGCTGGTTGTACTGCACAGCGATGTATGTCGCTGTGTCCTGGTAGACTCTCCAGGCTGCGTAGGCTGACGCCATGCCATCTGCATCATCATGAAAGAGAACTGTTACTGGTTTCATTTTTCCTCCAAAACTTCATGTTCGTCGACCAAATCAAGCCCATCCACAGCAATGAGAGGATCCACTTCTCTAAGCAATCCGCACAGAACTTTTGCAGACTGCACCTCGTCCTGTACTTTGCCCCATTCAACTGCGCTGCAAAGGCGAGCAATGACTGCGGCGAGACTGGGTGCTTGGATGTTATACCCTCGAGCCAAGAACTTCCTAACCCGCAGCAGTGACCCACCGGCATCTTCGTTTCGTTTGGGAGAACAGTACGTCAATCGTCGAGCTGCCAAATCTGCGTAAAAATCAGAATGGCATGTAGACTTCCACTCGTCGTTCTCGAACCAGACTACAGCTTGCGCCACAGTGAAATCGAAGGAATCTGTACAGTCTGCTGCATTGGTAAACAGCCATCTGTGAATGAACTGTACAGGCATCCGAGAACCAGACAGTACAGTAAAAGCATTTTTTGATGAATGAAACCTTGAACCAGGACGATCTGCATTCAACTTGCGGCCGGCAGCTTCGAGCTGATCTTTTGATGCCCCAAATAAGTCCACATCGGAAGGTTTTTCTCCTGCAATCGTGGCTCTGATGAACCCTCCCCCAAGTAACAGCCCTCGCTCCGCGATCAATTTTCGAATATCTTTTGGCAGACGTGTAACAATCAGGCGCAAATCATCCTTTCTCAACTCACTGGGCATCATCCATCTCCTTATTAGTTATGAGCCTGTCGGCCCGGGCTTGTTCAACCTCTGCTGCCCACTCATCCTCGGACAGAGGCTCCTGGTCTCGGTCCCAGCACCAGTCTATGTAATCTTCGTATGAGGTGATCATATATACATCCCTTTTTGGCTCTCGATGTACTCAGCGAGTTTCTGTTTAGCTATTCGCTGGTTATGTGCATAGAAATCTCTAAGATGATCGGGGTAGTCTTCTATTGGTTGATCAATTATTGACTGCCAATACTCTGCCAACGCCCCCCTTTCCCGAGCAGATCCTTCAAAAATGTCTTCCCCAACATTGGGAGGCAGGTCATCGTAAGTTCTAAATTTCATACTCCTCTCCTCTAAAAAACTTTAAGTTTTGTACATACCCAAATAATCAGCAGCGCCGCGTGAAGTGAAAGTTGACATATAAATTGAACCGCAAAGTATGCTTTCATACTCTCCTCTCCTCTAAAAAACTTTAAGTTTTGTACATACCCAAATAATCAGCAGCGCCGCGTGAAGTGAAAGTTGACATATAAATTGAACCGCAAAGTATGCTTTCATACTCTCCTCTCCCCGCGCCGTGAGGCGCAATCGGTTACCTGGCACCATGGGCACAACCCAGACGGCCGAGCCGGGAACGTCTCTGTCCTCCAGGCGTCCTCCATCCTCTGCACCCGAGGCAGAAACTCCTGCCAGACCTTGGGGATCTCTGCCTTGGTGATCGGCTTGATGCCGGTAGTCTGCTGGTGCTTGGTCCAGATGAGTTTTCCATCAAAGGTCTGCAGGTAAGGGCGTAATATTGCCAGTGCTGCAAGGCCCAGCAGTAACTGGTCCTGGTCTTCTTTGATCTTACCCCCAGACTTCCAGTCCCCGTACCACACATTAACTTTCTGCTTGGTTATGACGATGTCCAGCTTGATCCTGAACCAGGCGTCCTTGGCGAACCAGCTTACCGGCTTCAACTGCCGGGTCAGGGCGATCTCAAGCTCGGCCTCGACTTTATGGCCGGAGCGGAGCATGGCCTCGGCGTATTTCTCGACCGGTTTGAGCGCCTCGATGTCCGGGTGCGGGATGCCTTTCAGGAAAAGCTCGGCAGCCTTATGCACCCTGTTGCCATAGATGATCGCCTCGGTGTCTACCCAAGGGATTACGCAATAAAAGCGGTTGGCTGCATATCGTTTAGGGCAGCCTTCGTAGTCGGTCAGGGCGGTGTAGCTCCATGAGAACTTCTTCCCGCGGGCGTTCAAAACTTCAGGCATGTAGGTCTCCTTGGTAAGAAAATGATGCCCTCGCAGGCAGTTACCCAGCCAGAGTGCGATCCTGCGAGGGCATCGTCCAGCGCACACTTCACTGTGACATGGTTTACAAACTATTGCAAGTAAAAAGTTGCGGGGTTTACCTTTTTAATTTGAGCACTACGCTCGCAACATCTCCATCTGCTTGGCTGCCATATAGCCAGAGGATCACCTTGGCAGGTTCAGGATGCTTCACATACATCTGCGGAGTTACCAGCCTGGCAGTTGTGTTCTCTTCTTGAAAATGGCTGTGCAAAACTTTAGGGGCGATAACCAGCACATCTGGGCCTACAACTTTCATCAAAGACCCGGTTACATTACACCCAGAAACATGCGGAACGATCCCCTCAATAGTGTATTTTTCTGCAAGGGCCTTGGATATTCTTGTCTTCTTGCTTAGTACGTCGTGCTGTAAAATGTTCATGGCTCCCCCATTACATATTTTTAAATTTCTCAAGGTCCATCAAGTCACCCCACGACCCTCCGATCTTAGCATCGACAGGGAACTTGATTGGCAGGTCTACGCCCCAGGCTTGCTTGTATGGCAAGTTGGAGAGCTTGTCGAGGAACACCTCGGACGCTGCAACCGCCTTGTCTTTCGGGAAGATGAAAAAGAGGCCGTCGTGAAGCTCAAAGTACAGATACCCAGAAAACTCCGGCAGCAGATTACGAGCGACTGCCAGTGCGAGGTATTTCTGGTCGCCGCCGGTGCCTTGGATCGGGTAGTTGATCGCCGTGCTCTCCAGCGGCCATGCCTCCTTGCCTGCCCAGTTACCTTTCAGCTGTACCCGCCGACCTGCGAACGTCTCTGCGTAGCCGAGTCGCTTGCATTTCTGAATCTGCGACCCCCAATATCCACCGTTGCGCTGCCCTGGCGGACCCCCGACGCCGACATAGGCCTGCCGATAAATGCCTTGAGTCTGCTTGATGAACGTCTCGTCAACGTCGAGCTCGTACTCTACTCTGGCTTTTGTTGTGGCAGTTCGGGCACTTACGCGATACTGATAGCTGAGATTGCAGAATTTTCCGGCCTTGCGCTTGAACGCTGCGTCGGCATCGCCAGACTTGACCAGTGCCACCAGGTCTCGATAGTCGCACGACGCCACTCGCGCACCCATGTAGCCATGTGCGTCCTCACCAGGAGCGCAGAGAGAGAGCATGGTCTCATCTCCAGACGCGACAGCCATCCACCTAAACTCCTGCCCGGCGAAGTCGAACTCGCAGAGCAGGTAGCCCTCCGGAGCCCGGATCAGTCGGCGGTAGTCCTTGCCGCGTTTCCACTGGTGCAGGGCGATGCCCACCGGCACCTCGCAGTTCCTGCTGACGATCGTCGTACCATTCTTCTTGGTGGTCTTCTCGACCTCCTCAGTGGCCTTGTCCGAGCTGCCATAGGTAATTCGAGAGGTGTTGCCTGTAACGAAGATCTTTCCTTTACTTCTCGCTAACCAAAAACCTGTCTGAGTGGTGGCACAATAAGCTCTAAGGCTCGAAGTCACAGACGACACATGGCTTGTAGGAACTATCTGAGCTATAGGTCTTTCATCACTAATATGGCAGGATCTTAAATCAGAAAATATTGTTGCTTTTCTTCCTACTAAATGTGCAGCAGTCGCCGCCCACTCAACATTAGACTCGGTATGGGACGTATATCTGAACCCTCCATCGACATGAGTACTGCCGTCCCAAAATTCTAACTCTTTTACAAATTCTCTTAACCCGTCGTATATTGTATCCAGCACCCAAGGTCCTAGAAATTTATACTCTGGTTTCCACCAACTGGGTACGTTTTTAACTCCGATACAAATCTCTGTTCTATCTGGATACGCTGCGCATACATACTCTCTAAATTTTACTTCTGCATCTTTAAGTATTTTCCTTGCTCGAATTACTTTTCTACGTTTTACAAATGTGAATTTGTAGCTCGGAGCAATGGTATCCTTGCAGATATACCCGTCAGCTTGAAACATGGCGAAAACACGCATGTGAGAAGGTGGTATTTTCCCTACTGTGCCAATGATTCTGCCTGATAAAGGCATATCTATTCTTCGAGTTAGAAGATCATTCGCAAAACACTCCATCCTCTCATGCGACTTCTGGGATAGATATGGGATCGTGTGCCCAGGTGTAAACAAGCAATCGACTCTTGAGTGTTTAACCTTGATCCAGGCAGTAGTAACAGGGCCAACAAATCTCTTTGCAGGAAAAAATGCTGCTCTGTCCGATTCAGCACTTATCTGGACGATGTCTCCTCCCTGCCAGGAGTCCAAGCGCTCCCATCCTTGACGGGTAAGTACTTCAACATCTCCAGGGACACAATACGTACTGAAGATTTTCGCCTGGGGTCTGACCCTGCCGTCGCCATTATACTCCAAGGATTTGAGTGTGCCTATAGCGTACTTGGTGCGATTGTTTTTCGCCTCCCTGAGTTTTTTCAGCAGGCTTGCCCGGGGATCGATGGCAGCAAGATCGAAGAGGGCATACTTGTCGGTGCTGGGCAGTTTCGTCTTCCTGCTGAACCTGGCAGGCATCAGTCCCCAGGTCTCGTAGAGCAGGGCCTGCAGTTGCTTCGGACTGCCAAGGTTTATCCCTTTGACCTCCGGAGCCTCGGTCAGCAGTTGGCGATAGGTAGCCACTGCCTCGGCTGCCAGTACATCGGCCAGATTCTGCGCAGCAGACATCGATGAGACGATGCCTATGACTTTGGTCTTGGCGATCATCGGGATGCACCTAGCCTCGATCAATGCTGCTCGCTGCTGCTTGTCGTTGAGCATATCCCAGAACCTCTCGGCCAGCCGCAGGGTCCACTGGGCGTCCATCCGGTTGCGATGCAACAGCAGGTCAAGACTGGCCTCATCGGTCGCCTGGAAGTCATCGAACTCCTTGAATCCAGCATCTTCAGGGTGGAACTCGTGCATGGCTGACTCTAAGGAGTAACTTTTCCGGTGCGGCCTGGGAATATCCTCCCCCTCCGGCTCGACGACGGCATGGCGCCAGAGGAGCATGGCGTCCAGCCACTTGACCTGGAAAACCTCCTGCTCCAGACCGACAGCGATGCACCACGCTGCGTCGAACGCGACGTTCCACCCTACCATATACCTGTCTTGGCGAACGGCCAGCAGGAGCATGTTTTTGACCTCCTGGGTGGTCGGGTAGAGCTTGCCTGCAGACTTGTCTGTTGTGGCGACACTGGCCGCTTTGATACTTGCCTGGCCTTGAGTCGCTCGGAAGGGCTGTAGACCGTACTCTGGCAAGTCACCGTGGGTTTCGAAATCGAAACCGAGGGATGGTGGGAAGATCATTCTCTCCCCTCCCGCCCTACCACATGATGGTGGAGCTTCAGAAGTTTGGTCATGTTCTCCGGTTTCGGCCCGCCCGCGCCCGACTCCCACAGTTGCCAGACGCTGACGGAGACCCCGAGGATCTTGGCCATGTCCTGCTGGGTTCGGCCGAGGGTGGTGCGGATGAATTTGATTTGTTCGGGGGTCATGGCTCAGGCTCCTTCTACCCACTCAGGAGTGTACCCACAGGATGCACATCTCCAATCATACAACGAGTCTTCGGTGACCTTCGCATACACTGCGGCAGAAGGTCCACACTCCGCGCATTCACAGTCTTTTGACCGCACAGACTTATCTACCCAACCCTCATGCCTGTCCGCCCATATTGGTGCATAATCTTTTTTGGACATTCTCTACCTCCCCAACCAAGCAAAAAAACCACAGATAAAAATGGCCCAGGCGATGGCGAAGCAGAACCAGGCGAGTTTTTCCTTTGTTGACAGGCCGTCGAGCGGGGTGTCGTCGTCATAAGTTTTTGGCATGGTGGTCTCCTTTTAGAAATTATTTAACTGCTCCTACCTCCAAAGCCCGACCCTTTGCGGGGGTCGGGCTGTATGTCACCCATAATTAAAATTATTCCCTCAAATTGAACTGCCCTTGCTGATCGGATGTCCTCTCATGTCAGTGTCTCCGGTTGATTTTTGTCGGCTTGCGCTCGTCAGGCGCGGTTGATACGAGGCTGATGGTTACATGGCTCTACCTCCTTTTTGCTGTTATTGACGTTTCCGCATACTCATCGGTTTCTTTCAAAAAGGGCGGAACATCCGCCTGGTTTCACTGCCACAGCCCCATACCTGCAAAGGATGGGGCGGGCTTCTTACAAGTGCATAACAGGACTTCTTCAGTTATCAAACCAGAACACGAAACGAACATCTTCAATGTTGAAATCATTGTCTTCTGGGTATTTCTTCCACCCAGCAAAGGAGTTGCCAAACAAGTAGCAGTGCAGGATGCCGTGTTCTAAATCATACTCTAGCGACTGCTCGTCAAAAAAGGAGTCCAGCCACACAGACAAGGCAGCAATCTCATCAGGCCCCAGCCATGATTCAGAATGAGCATCAACCCCCCAGTGCTTCGCATCGAGCGCGGTCAAGAACGTCATGTCGTCAGGCAAGCCTTTCGGTTCCGAGATCGGAGCTATGCTGCTGTCGTAGTTACGAACATCAGCCATCTTCGCAAATAAGGCATAGTTCCTGATGATGGCAGGATTAGCAAGGTGGTGCCATTGTCCGTCGATCTTAACCTCAACGTGCAGATGTATGTCGCAGCCCATTCTGTTCTCCTTTTTGAGTTTCTTTTATGTTACGCAGTTTACAAATAAATGCAATTAATATTTCAACTCAAACGTCCCGGCAGCAGGAATTTTCCATAAGTTTGCGCTCCTGTCCTTGCCTGACAGCGCGGCCCACTCAGCACTGCCGGCGTTTTTGGCCGACTCGCCGGAGATGCAGAACCCCCTTTTGGCAGGAGGGGCGAGGAGGGTCGGGCTGTCCCAACCCATCCGGGCCATGCGCTGCACCAGGCTGGCACCGTTGGCAAGACCGATGAGGACCGCCAGATCGCCCGAGGTGTAGCTCTTGCCGTCATCGCAGTCAAGCTCATAGGTCTTCTGGCCGGAGGGCAGGGTGATGCGGCGTGGTGGTCGGATCACCCTTGTTGGCTTAATACTGGGCGTTGTCATAGGTCACCTTTATCTCGGTCTGGTGCTGGGTAAGTTTGTCTACGGCCTCCGGCAGGGTGCGGATGAAAGCGAAGGACAGGAGAGCTATCAGGGAAAGGGCGAAGGCGTAGAGGAGTAGGGATTTCATTTGATCTCCTTGTACCCAGCCTTGAGCAGGCCAGAAACGAAAAGCGGCAAGGGCTTTCTTGTTTTTGAAAATCTCAATGTCAAAAAACTGACTTCCATCGTTGTGCGTTTTCTCGCCATCGTGGAGATTGACAACGTACTTTGCCGTGCCGATGTTGGTCATCACGTTGAAGGTTTTCATGGGTACATCTCCTCGTCTCGGTAGTGCATTTTTGACATAAATATGGCTTTCTCCAGGTCCACAACCTCCTTGTCGAGGCGTGCCAGGTGCAGGGCATCGGTCAGAAGATCAATCAGGGCTGTCTGTAGATCGTCCTCCAGGTAGTCTGCCAATGCTGCGCGGGCGCGTTCGGCTCTTGTTTTGTTGGCTTGTGTCATGGTTTCCTCCTTACCAAGTTTTAATGTCTTCAATGTGACCTTCGCAGACGAAGACAATGAAAAAGTCCTCGGGGCGGCTCGGGTCCGTGTCGTCGGGGTCGGTGAGTTCTCTGGCTGCCTCTATCTGGCCCTCCATCTGCGCCTGCTCGACGTTCTCAGCTTCCACCCAGGCGCAGTAGGAGTCATGTCCGTAAGCGTTGGACAGGTAATCAGGTGTGATCATCAGGACTGTGTATTTCTGCATTTCAACCTCCTCTGCTGGTTTATCCTCATCTTGCCACGGCACGGTGCCGTGAGTCCTTAACTGCTCGAATATGTCTGCTACTGTTGAGGGTTTGGGCATGGGTTACTCTCCATCGCTGTCAATAAAATTAGCTACCCACACCCAGTACCCAGACCGGGTGTTGCCGTGATACACCTCATCCTGCCAATCGTCGGCTGTGTATTTTGGATGTTCTCCCCACCAACCATACGACTCTGCAAGGGCGTCCGCTTTCATCTCTATTTCGTTCTTCAGATCGTGTGTCATGATTTTTTCCTCCTATTTAAGTGTTTTGTCTGTGCTGCCTCGCCACCGAGGAGGGCGCTGGTCCCTCCCCAGGAGCCGGGCGGCTCAGTACACCAGGCCCAGCGACTCAACAGCAGTTTTGAACTCCTCCATCAGTGCAGGCAACCGCACGAGGAGGTTTTCCTCGGTGAAGTCTGCAAGCTCTGCTTCAGGCCAGATGGCGCAGGACCGGGCGGCGGCGAGGTCGGGGTCTTTGGCCATGGTGTTATAGTAGGGCTTGAACTCCGCCCAGGTGCCATAACGGGCGATGAACTTTTCCCGTTCTTCCCGGTTTACGATCTTGATCAGATTGTCTTCAAGATAGAAATACCACTGCCCTTGCTCCTTGGGTATTGCCCTGGCGTGATAAATCGAGTTGGCTACGTAGTGCATCGGGCCGTCAGTGCTACACAAGTGCCATTTCAAGAGCGGTGCGAGGTCGGGGAAGAACCGGGTCACCTCGTCATGGAGCATACCGAAAGAGTCCTCTAGCCACACGCCCCGGCGCAGGTGGGCGAGGTCGCCAGTGATGGCGAACGTGTTGTGCCCATTGCCGCACTCGTCGTCGTGACGGATGGTGACGGTTAAGCGCTCGTTGCCGAGGGTTCTTGTCTTGGTGATCTTCTGGTTCTTGATTAATTTGGATGCAGGTAAGTTCATGGTGGTCTCCTTGGTAGTTGTTAGCTTCTGAATAAGTAAGTGGTGCCTTGGTACTCGCAGCTTGAATAGTCCATCTTCACATTGTCGGCTGTGGCTTCCCAGTCGATGACCAGCCAGGAATGGTCGACGCCAGCGGTCGCTCCCATATCTTCCGCCAGGTCTTGCACGTACTCAATGAAATCGTCCTCGTCGACCAGGGCCGCGCCGTGCATCCACTCGTCACCGACTTCAGATTCAAGGGCGTTGAGTTCGTCGAGTTCTTCTTGGTATTCTGACTGCCAGTCTGAGAGGGCTTTTTCTGCCTCCTGGTGCTCGTGGCTGAACCCTTGGGCGTCGGGGCCGTACTCAGCTTCATATTCTTCTTGCGCGTCGCTAACAGCATCCTGGAGAGTTTCCAATTCGCTTTGCAGTTCCTGCTGTCTCTTGTAAAGGTCTCTGGTGTCGATGGTGTTCATGGTTTGGGCTCCTGTTGTTCAGATTTGAGTTGTGCGACCATGCCCCGCAATGTGTGGAGCATGTGTTTCGGGATCGTGGTCTGGCCGTTCTCCCAGCGGTTCCAGGTGATCCTTGAGACCCCAAGAAGGTCGGAGGCTTTTTCCTGGGTCAGGTGGAAGGCTTGGCGGAAGGCTGTTAAGTGGGCCGGGGTGGCTCGCCTTTCTGTCTTTATATACTTTGGGTCTTCCTTTGCTTTAATTTCCATAAAGTCGGCTATACGCGCCGGGACGCTGGTTGATTTTTCGAGCCGTCTGTAATAGCTCTCTGAGATGTTGAATTGTTTGGCTGCGTAAAAGACTGACCAGCCTGCCATATGTCGCACTTCTTGCAGTCGTTGTCCGTCCATTGTGTTTTTCCTCCTTATGTAGTCATAATATACTAAGCAGGAAGATAAAGTCAAGCGGTTTACAATAAATAATGTGAAAATAAGTTTTTTCAGATTGAATTACAATGATTCCATATGGTTAGGCTGGATGGTATGACGAATTTAACCTGAAAACGAAAATCATACTCAGTTTGTATGTATTTTGGTCCGTAATATGCTACATCAATTAAATTGGTAGACATGCCAGTGTTAGGCTGATGTATCATATCGCGGACCAAATGGCCAGCGCGTAGGCAGTGCCTATGTCTTTTTTTACTATATATATATATATTATTTAATAAATATAATATAAGGGGTATGATTTTATTAGATTTTCTCCGCGTGGCTGGAACCCTCCGCCGCCGCTCAAATCTCTAGAAATACCCTTTTTCGTGTAAACTATGCCACAGAAAAATCAATTTTCGCCTCTTCTCGGTCCGCGATATGTTACATGCCTGCTCGCCCGACCCGCTAAAACACCACATTGTGGTACATGTTTTCATCCTACAGTCAGAGGAATAGGCAAGAATTGGCAATATTTTTTGCTCCATCATCCCTGTGTTTAATCTCCTCTAAACGTATCATTTTATGGACCCGCCAGGTTTCAGTTTACATTTTTTCAGTAAAACATCAAAATTTTTTCAGATAAAAATCATCTAAGACGTGGTGTGATCCGCACTTTCCTAACAGTATTCTGCTACCTCGCCAGTGTTTGACCTCCTGGCGGCAGTATAGTTTTGTTACTTTTTATGTATCAGAATGTTACTACAAATGTATATTCCTGTTACATCACCTGTAACAATTCACTACTCAAAACATGCAGACTTTCGTTTTTTGGGGCCTCGGGCCTGCATGTTTTAGGTATCAAACTGTTACTCGTCCTCTTCGATGTCGTCGTCTTGTGGATAGGCAAAGTCGTCTTTTATTCTTCTCGCTTGGATGAATAACTCCAAATTGCTATCAATCCAGTCCTTTGTTTTCTGGTATTTTCCTTCACCGTATTGTGTGAGTTTTACCGCTATCTCAGACACCGCATTAGTGTACATGATATCCAAGTGCCTGACCGCGTCCTTCTCCGTTTTATGTAGTTTGCCGTCAAATGTTTCTGTCATAATTATTCTTTTCATTTGCTCCCCTCCTCCAGCCCTTTCAAGTATGCCTGCATTGCATCCATCAATCGGCTTTTTGTCGTGTACCCTGTATGCAGCACAGTCCGTACTCCTCCGCCTTCATTGCTCATCTGTTCAAGGCAGACTCCGCCGTAAGCCCATGAGAGATGGTAACACCCAGGGTTCGCCTGGTAGGTTCCGTCTTTTCTGGTGTATGCGGTTTCCGGGTTTCCAGTTACTTTGTTGATCCTAGCTACAACCATTTCAAGGTCTTTCTTCGTTACTCGCTGCATAGTATTCCCCTTTCAATTTTTGGTTTTTAACATAAGGCCCGGCGAACCGGGCACGATGGATTAACGATCTTCAGAATTAAGGCAGTAGTCATCTCCGGCGGTGACTTCGTCAAATTGGTAGTAGTCTCCGTCTCTGCCTTCAGCGTCATTGACAGACCATTGTGCTCCACATGTTAAGCATGTTATGAACCACTGTCCGTGTTCAAAATCTGCAGCTATATTGCTTTCGTGCTGCAATCCTTCATCACTGACCTTGAAATCTTCAATGATGTCTTTGTAATTTGTATTTGGGTTTTCGCAGTTTAGCATTATATCACCTCAAAAATGTAAAAATGAACAATCTGCAACCTGGCCGAAATACTCAACCGATAATAACCAGGTTCGGATAACAACTTGGAGAGCGCTTGTCTTATTAGCATGTGTCTCATACCATTTCTCCTCATTGTGCTTTGACTACATAATGACCTTCACGAGCGGCCTTGTTCATTTTTCGCTTGTCGTAGTCTGCGTGTACGGAGAATGTATGCGGCGGATCTTTGTGGAGCATTCCCCAAACAATGCGAAAAGGTAGACGGGTCTTCATTAAAACTATTTCGTTCATCTGCTCTTCGTTCATTTCATTTCTCCTTTGTCGGAAAACCAAGCTCTTTAGCGATCTGTTTCAAAGCTGTATCAATATGCGTATCATTCAGGTATGAATACAAATGACTACAGGCAAACGGGGAGAGCTTGCGGGAATAAAAGCAATCCCACCGAAAGCGCATATCGATATCTTTAATGCGCTGGGATTTGTCTTTTTGCGCTTGCTTCAATGCAACAAAATGTTTCTGTAAATCATCTATAGATATTGTGGACAATTGATCCTTAATGAATTTGTAATGCTCGGTTGTCATCTTCATTTCCTCACCTGCAAGGCTAAATTTATTGGTTCAATAATCGCGGAAACCTTGATAATTGCTAGGTGTCCGGCATAGATTAGAACGGCAAGAAGTATGCAGACAAGGCCCTTCATGATTTGATCCTCCTGTTCACTCGGTTCATGTATTCAATGGCGGTCCTGCTCTCAGCAGGTATTGACGTAACAATCTGACCACGATTCCGCACAATGAGCCTGCCATTTATTGCTATGGTCTCAAGGTCAGGATTGAACTTTACTCCCAGTTTTTTGCATAAGATTTTCATCTTCTCCACCTTTGCCGGGATATCCCGCCCGGCTCGGGAGTTTGGGTTTATTATCCAAGGACGCAAAAGAACGAGCGCTGCCCGGCAAGGCGTGTACCGCAACAGTCACACTGTCGAGCTGAAAACTCGTCGTCTTCTTGTGATCCGTCATAGCACAAGCCAGGCCCGAGCTTTGCCAGCCCTGCAGTTATCTCTTGCATACGTGTCTCGCTTTCTTCTTGTGAATAGTGATAGTCAAGGCTGGTGTAATCATCATTCACAGCTGCCATTGTACAGTCGGTACACAGTGCCAGGTTTTCAATTATTACTTTCATAGTGTATCTCCCTTGGGTTGAGTTATTCTCAATCAATCTCTATAATTAATATTGTTTACGTTTACCGTGTCTGTAAAATGATTCTACCATGCACGAAGCGTGCATCCGTTGCGCCTCAAAATAGCGCTGGCGAACCCATTCAGGATTGTAATAGGCTACATGGTTGACAACAAATCGAGCGCACCTATCGGCCATCGGGAATTGTTTTACTCTTTTCATTGCTATGCCCTCCTGATAATGATGAACATCTTAGTATTGTCGCCAGGTACGTGGATCGATACTTCCTCGCCTACGCGCAATACAGGAGACAACTTGAACTTAGTATTGATCTGTTTAAGAGACAGAGACCAAAGGAAAGAATCGTTATGACAACGTACAAGGTCAGCTAAGATAAGATCAAACATATGCATACCTCCTATATAGTATTAATCTAATTAAACCTTATAATTAATAGTATCTCGTGTAACATAATGATGCAAGGGAAAAGTGAAAGGGTTTACTCTTTTATTTCGTTGTTCGGTTTACAATGATAATCCGTTTGCGTAGGTGGATTGGTTTACTTTTATCGGCTCGGGCACAGCTCGGGCATGATTACCGGGGCGGATCAGGTCTACGCGGATCAGATCGGAGATTTTCTTTCTTGAAAGGCAGGGCGCCGGGGCGGTAGGGGTACGGGGTCCGTGATATCCTGGTAGGGTGCCTGGGGGGAGACCGGGGGGAGGGGAGCCACTTCATTTCATACCCTCTAATACGAACCCCCTAGATTTTAGCAAAATCACGTAAACCCCCGTACTTACTACAAAAATCCCTCCCCCAAAAATATAACCGCCCGTTTTTACAGCAAATTTCCGTAAACCAAGCCGCACGCCTCGAACCGCCCGAAATCCGAAGCCCCTACTGACTAAATCCTACCATTTAGTTGTATCTGATCGTATCATCCTGTTACTTTTCTCTTGCATTTTCTCCGCAAACACGCTACCACCTTTAGTATGAACCTGACAAGCCATCACACCTTGCTCGAAGACGACCTCGCCGACCTTCTCTCTGGAGACTACGATGAGCCTCAACCCTCGCCTGTCACTCTGGCTGGCCATTCCGCCCCCCTCCATCCCAAACGCGAAGCAGTCAACCGCTGGGACCCCCGCCTCATCCTCGACCTGGCCTTGGGAGTGGAAGACCTCGACACCGTCCTGCCCCGTTACAACCTCACCTTTGACGACTACGAGACCCTGGCCCACTCACCGATCTTCAGGCGTGAACTGGCCCTGACCATCCGCGACGTGCGTGAAAACGGCCTGCCGTTCAAAGCCAAGGCCCGGGTCCAGGCAGAGGCCTACCTCGAGGTCCTGGACGAGCTGGTGTACAGCGACGGCACCCCCGCCAGCACTCGGCTGGAAGCGATCAAGTCGACGGTGGCCTGGGGCGGCCTGATCCCAAAAGAGAGCAAGGAAGAAAACGCCGGCAACGCCACCAATATTAACGTACAAATAAACTTCTGACCTAATTTCAAGGAGTTACATCATGGGCGACATAATCACCCCGCAAACCACAGCCAAGACCTCGGACGTCATCCATCTAACCCGTGGACCCTTCCCGAAGACTATCCACGCAGTCGGTCCGTTCGCAGCCAATACCATCGCCGTCAATATTGTTACAGCCATGAACGCAGCGGGGGTGGCGACGGCCGTCCTGCCGCTCTACGACGCCTTCGGCACCGCGGTAACCATCACTGCCACCTCCCAGCCGATCACCATCCCGAGCCCCATCAGGCTGCAGTTCGTCAAGACGGAGTCGGTCGGCGCCACCATCGGCGTCGCTCTGGTTGAGCAGGAGTACTGAGATGTCTGTCTTCTTCGACCCGTTCAGGTCCCTGACCAACGAGCCGTTCGGGCAGCAGTTCGGCTCAGCTTCGTCGGCAGGAGGTAGCACTGGCATCCCCGGTCTCCTATCACTCTGGAACGCTAAGACCCCATCTCTCTGCCCGGTCGGCCCCCAGATCCTGGCCTCAGCAGCAAGCAACCAGCCCGACGCTGACGGCAACATGGTACCGTGGCCTGTCAATCATCCTGGGAAAGGGGTGATGGTGCAGCCTGCGTATAGCAACCTGTTGCAGAACCCCAAGTTTGAGGGGGCTGTGAGTGGGTCGCCGGGTACAGGTCCGACGAATTGGATACTTGTCTTCGGCGATGGGGCACTGGTTCTGGATGGAACAGACCTGACTTTCTCTGTTACAGCAGGCAGGAGATTTTACAGACAGCCTATCACGATAGGGACAAATACTACGTATAGGTGTGGCATTAAAATAAATGTTGCCAATGAGACCACGTTTTCGCAACTACTGAATATTGTTGATGTAATAGCTAATAGCAGTAGGTCATATATGCTGGATGGAGTCTCCGCCTTAACGAGCACAGTTGTGACGGTCGGGGAGCATTATTTGGAGATGCTATTTACTACCACCGACACAGGTGGAACCATAAGTTTCCGGTTTGGCGTAGGGGTCACTAATGTCGCCACCCTCTCTGCAACTTTTTGCTGTCCTCAGTTTGTAGCCAGTGCTTATCGGATGCCCTACGCAGCATCGGGTGCAGGTGCTACAGTCTCAGTCCCTTCAACCGCAGGCGACGATGACCCGGAAAACGGTATGGCCTTTCTGATGGACAGCCGGATAACTGCTGCACTGAGTGCGGGAGGAAGATTTACTGCCGCTGCCTTAGTTTACATGGGGGTTTCCTCGGCTGAAGTCACAGCAGATACCAACATCATCTCAATCAATGATTCCATCACAGGCGGCATCTACGCTGCTGCTGGAGGTGTACTGAAGGCCAGCGATGGCACGAACACGGCAACTGTTACGGTTGCTGACGGGTGGGCAAGAGGTGAAACCCTATTCATCCCTTGGTGGATCAACGGTGCAGGGACCAATCAGCAGGTAGGCTACAAAAAATCCGCTGAATCTGCAATTACATGGGGTGCTGCTGCTGATTACGATGGTTCTGTCAATCCCGGCGCTCACCTGAGATGGGGCTACACAATAGATAAACCCATTGGTGCGATACAATCACAAGTTTGGGGCAAGAGCGTTGGGACAGATGCTGAAATGCTCGCCTTGCTTAGGTACGCAGCTTGAATTGAAATTATATTCACCTCCTACATGGATGTAGGAAATTATACATGTGCGGAGAATTATAATGGGTAGCCAAAAGCCTATAACCGTCGGAACTGCCGCCTCAAAAGCATCGCTCGATACAAATTTCGGGAACACCCAAGACAATTTCACTGAGATTTTTGGTCGGATTGAATCTCATTTTGGGATAGAGGACAGTGAGGATGCTATCATTAGCGGTACAGTGGGAAGTGATGCGGCATACAAGATTCCATTCGAATACAAGCGACCCACATCAATTGAGTTTGAGATGCAATTCCCGTTTGATGTGCATTCTGGTGCTGGCCGTCTTCTTATTGCAGCTATCGTTGAAGCTGGCAGCACCACTCCAATATTCAAAGTAGGAGTAGACTCGACCCTTCCCACGGCAGCTCCATATATACCAAATTATCTTGCGAGGCTGTACACTTATGTTGGCGCAACTGAGCGATACGGGGTGGCCGGTAAGCTGGAAACAGGCCTAAATAAAACAGATGCCTTCTCTATCCGCAAAGTAGCTCCGACAGCAGCAGATTTGTTAATAACTCTGGAGGTAACAGACGTACATGTGCGCCTCTCAGATAACGGGACACCTTTATACACCTGGTTGTTTGCGGATCACGCAACCATACAGTCCATGATTTCGGCTATGCAGACAGATTTAGGCGTTGATTATGAGGTAAAAAATCACTATGCCGATGGTCATGTCCCATCCGACTTGGCCTGCTTTGTAGCAAGCCTATGTAAATCCCAATTGGAATATGATATCCCCACGTTATCAAACACCGCTGTAACTATCTATGACAGCTATGAAACTTATGTTCCGATAAAAGACGTTGGAATTTGGCATAAAATAAAAATAATCTTTGAGACGCACTCTGACACAACTACAAACATATGGGTATACATTGACGGTGATTTGCAAATTTACGATTATTACGCCGCTCTCGCATATAGTAGTCTTGATTGCGAGATTTACTTAAACCATTCTCCTGATGGAGCGGACACCCCAATTTTTGCGCCGATACGAAATCTAAAAATTCTGCACTACAATTACGCGGAGCCTCGTTTCTTGGTGGGGATGTGCCACAATTTTATAGCTGGGGTAGAATCAGACGGGATAGCCCCCGGTGGGGATGTTTACAAAGTAACATCTGGAAGGCTGAAACGGTTTTTTTCTACCGCAAAGAGATACGGATGGACTTTCATAACTATGTCAGATTTTATCAAAATGTACCTTGGCGCAATACCAGCGGTAGACAAGGTTATTGTAATGACTACTGATGATAATGGGTTTGGTTACAATACGGTAGAAGCAGTCCGATTAGTGCATCAACAGAACAATATCAAACAGACTACTGCAATCATAACTGATAGTTTTGATTTTGTCACTAACCAGGCTACTATTGACAAGTTGTTATATGACGGTAATTCAATAGGATACCATGCGGACGTACACCTTCCTTACGAGTTTTTATCCTACGCTCAGTTTGTCGCGGCTATGGCCAATTCTAACTCGGCATTCAACACCGCAAACTACAGATCAAATGTTTTGCTGTACTCATCTGGGTCTGTGACCACCGCACAGCAAAAATGGTATTTAAACAATGGATTTGCTGTTGGTTTCATATCCGGTGGGGGCGTGGGTATTTTCAAAAACGGGAGATTTAGAATTTATAGGCAAGCAGTGGACGATGTCGTGCCATTTGCCACATTAGAGGCATTGTTGAGCATATGATGGTTATCAACACCCTGCTCGTCATCCTCGCTATCGAACTGGCGGCGGTGCTGTGGCTGACAAGAAACTAAAGGAGAAAACGATATGAAAAAACTTTTGCTTATTCTGTTACTTGTTCTTGCTCCGACCTTCACCCTAGCTGCCCCAGGCTGGCAGCGCAACCTGACTGTCGAGTGGGAGTACACCCCACCTGGAGATATGTCACACACTGGGTTCAAACTCTATCAGGAAGGCGTAGCAGTCTGCACTTGGGGCACAGCCATCGTGCGCATTGGCTCCTGTGATGTTACGCTAGTGAATAAGTCCACGACATTCACTCTGACTGCGACCTTTGCAGATGGTGGAGAGTCTTCCCATTCAGCACCGTATGTCTTGAATGACTGGGGCCCGAAACCAAGGATTATCTCAGTCACACCAAAATGAAACTTAACTTTATCTGGGGGGAAGAAATGAAGAGACTTTTGGGAATAGCACTGGCCGTTGTCTTGCTGACAGGTTGCACTATAAAGACGGCTGATTACACAATCAATCAAGGGGTTCCGGGTAATTGCACACCACAGGTAGCCAGCCTCGGACCATACGGCGCAAGTCCTAACCAGACAGGTGCCGGCTCGACGAACTCTGGCGGTGCTGGGAACACAGTCATCATCATCGAGGACTCCAAACAGGATTCCGCAGCTGACAGCGCGCTCGGAGCTTATGGTGGAACCGCTGCAACGGGAGCTATCAAGGAAGCCTTGAGTAAGTGGACGAACGACATGCGCCAGACGGATTCCAGTAACCCGGCGACCACGACTACCACCACAACCACTACGCCGACTGCTCCTGTCTTTCCTGACGTCACTCCGCCGGCGGCACCCGAAGGCCAGGTTGAGGAGATCGAGTGATGGCAAAACCCTTGTGTAAGGCAGAAGGCAAGTGGAAATATTGCCGCTATGATAATCCAAGGGAAAAGCAGGACAAATACATTCCATGGGTCAAGCGGATGATGGCAAGAGCAAGAAGAAGGTTTTTGAAAATAATCGAGGTAGACTGATGAGCAAGAAGTCCAGAGTGCCAGGGTCAAATTGTAAAGACCCAGAAAATAGGAGCGAGAAACCATGCTGCTGTGGAGGTCACTCGACCTGCGCAAAAAAGAAGAGAAAGACCTATTCCCGAGTGTCTTTGAGACTTGTGGAGGTAGACTGATGTTTCGCCTTATCCTGGTCCTTGCCCTGCTCTGGGCAGTGCCGGCGGGAGCGGTGACCATCCCCCAATCCCTTAATGAGTGCACCGCCCTCTGTGCTCAGTATTTCCCGGGTGGTGTACCAGTCACACCACCTGTCACACCTCCGTCCGGCAACAAGACATTTCCCCACCCGATCACCTTTGAGCGAGAAACCACTCAAGGCAACGGCGCCGCAGGCATATTGTTCAGGACCCTGCAGACCGGCTCAGTCTCCTACGTCTCAGTCAACGGCGAGGTAGCGAGACAAGGCACACCTTACAAAGGCGCGCCGGTTTTCCTACTGACCAAGTCCGGCGACCAGTACGCTCGGCCGTTGAGCTTCGTGATCAAGATGGCTGACGGTGTGACCTACACTGCCAAGAGTGGCACAGCTGGGGAGACAACAGGACCGGTTACCCCGGGAGCGTACAAGAACTCTGCAACGTACACCAGCTACGGGGTTCGTAATCAGGGGCGGCAGGCGTGGAGAATCAGCAAGCAGGGCGACTCCCTTGGGGCAGGCCCGGTGAAATTCACCTTTGCCTCCGGCAAGACCTTTACTGTCAAGAGCACAGCAAGGAACTGCAGGGACCGCGAAGATACCTGCAACCGGGACAGCAGGGCGGCTATGTACGGTTTTTTGTTCAAGCCAGGCAACGGCCGACCGAATGGTGAGGGGGATGCTGACATCGGAACAGCGCACGGCGGTATTTATCTCCACGCCCCCTTTGGTGACAGCAGCAAGACTGTGACAATGCAATGGTAACCTGCCCCCAATGCGGCCATCGCTACAAAGGTTCTTTCTGCCCGCTTTGTGGATTTCCATCTGACGATTGCGACTGAAGTTTTCCTTTACTTCCTGGAGGGAGAGATGAGGGTGATTGCGGAAGCGAGTTTGCATATGAGTGACAGGGACGAGAACGGTATCCATCAGGTAAAGGATCGCTACTGCCAGGAAGATGGCCCCTGTTTCTCCTTCGACTGCAACGGGCGGAAGAACAAAGGCTGTGAGAGGTTCAGGCAGCAACCTACCGGAGTAAAATTATGCGTCAAATTATAATCCTCATCACGCTCCTTCTCGCTGTCTCTGCTCACGCCGAGCCAGCCACGGTCGTCAACGTCGTCGACGGCGACACCCTCAAGGTCGCAACCGAGCAAGGCATTACTGTGGTTCGTCTCTATGGCATCGACAGCCCAGAGCGCAAACAGGCGCACGGTCAGTCCGCCCGGGACTTCGTCGCCTCACAGGTATTCGGCAAGATCGTCGACGTCGCCTCAGTCGGTAGGGACCGCTACGGCCGGACGGTAGCACTCGTCATGGTCGGCACCCAGTGCCTGCAGGAGCAGCTGATCCTCCAGGGCTACGCTTGGGTTTACCCAGACTACTGCAAGGAGAGGTTCTGCCAGGCATGGACGACCCTGCAGGGGATCTCCGCTGGCAACAAGGTGGGGCTATGGATGGACCCGGCACCGGTGCAGCCTTGGGTATGGAGGAAACAGGCGCGATGAACCACTTTCCAGAACCGAAATTCGAGTTCATTCCATGCACCATCAGAGCCAGGCTTCTTGAGGATTACGTGTACCAGATCGGGGAGTCCAGGCCGATAATTATACCGGAAGGATTTGAAACTGATTTCGCCAGCGTCCCCCGCCCGCTTTGGCCGATTGCCTCTCCGATGGGGATCCTCCGCTACGGATCACTTCCGCATGATTTTGGCTACCAGCACGGATATCTGCTGACCCCGGACTTCGGCGATTACCAACCAGGAGCCAGGGCGGAAGCGATCATGAACGGCCACAAGTATGCCTTCGGCGGCAACATCCCGATCTGCATCGGTGAGTCCAGAAAATATTTCGACCAGGTACTGAGAGACGTGACCATTTCTGCCACCGATGCGACCTGTCGGGCATGGGGCGCGTATTGCCTTGTCCGACTAGGCGGAGGTATATCGTGGGCAAAGTATCGGAAGGTAGGCCCTATAGCCTTCAACAAAAATTCCTTGGGTCTCCCAGGGTACTGATGGCCGAAGCTCAGAAAACGTATTACGGCCGACTACATGAGTGGCCCACGGATAGTGAAGACGTTTTGCACAGAGGAGATGAGTAATGACGGAACATGCTCCAAGTAGTTGCAGCTTCGGGGAGGACGGGCAATGCGCCTTGCATGGCATTGAGGTAGAGCGGCGTAAAAACATGCAGGCACTGACGGACAACATCCCGAAAATGCTCACTTGGCAGAACCGAATCGTCGGCTGGTCAGTCCTGGTCACAGTTTTTGTTGGCGGGGCATATATTTATGCCAAGGAAATACGCGATGATGTAATGGCGCGATATACCGCCAGCGTCGCTACAACCGCGGCTGATATGAAGATGATAGCAGACCAAGTCAGTGCTCTGGGGAATGGGCAGGCGAGGACTGAGGAAAGGTATGAAGCGTTGCTCAGGTCCATAACGGATATGAACACCAACATATCAACGCTTACATACCTGCAGCTCAAAGAAAGAGACATGAACGCGGAACTTAAAAAAGTAGGTAGGAAGTAAAAGGTGCAATCATGATCCTCAAAGACGGCAGTGAAACCCGAGACCCGCGTTGCGGCCTGATCTTCCAGCCAGACCCGACCGCTCCGCATCTTCTCTCCATGGCGGCGCCGGACGGAGGCATCGACCTCAGTCAGCGGGAGATGATCAGCAAGTATCGGGTCAAGAAGTTTGGTGAGCCGCTGCTCAATCAAGGGAACTGGAGTGCCTGCTGGGGGTTCGGTTTCGCTGCCTTTATGGAACATGAGCCGAACATTGCCACCTACGGCGACGAATGGGCGCTTGAGTTCTATTTCAGAACGCAGGATAATGATCAATGGCCAGGATCCGAGCGGCCCGGGTCCAACCCTGTGTGCTACGGCACCTCGATTGCCGCCGGCCTGCAGACCGCCAGGCAGGAGGGGCTGATTACCGAGTATTGCCGAGCCTACACGGTCGATGAGGTTATCCGCGGCATTGACTACTATGGCAGTGCCATCCTCGGCCTTGATTGGACCGAGGGCATGATGAATCCTCGGAAGAAGGACGGGCTGTGTGTGCCGACCGGGGAGAGCGTCGGAGGCCACTGCACCGCCGGTACCTTCATCAACAGGCATCGGAACATCATCGGCGGACCGAACTCCTGGCCGGGCTGGAACAAAATAACACACGGCTACTGGGTGATGGACCTCGACGACTTTGCTGAGGTTCTGCGCCGCGGCGAGTGCGCATTCGCAAGGAAGGCAGTATGAGCAGATCAGAGCGGTTCTACGATGCCTTTCACATCATGCAGCAACGCGAAGGTCGGAACATTCGCACCAACGACCCAGTCGATCCCGGCGGGGATACCTTCTCAGGCATCTCCCAGGAGAACTGGCCGTACTGGATAGGTTGGCAGTTGCTTGCTCAGTCTGAGGGCAAGGTTACCCCTGCAATTGTCCAGGCGGTGGAGCATTTTTATTACACTCAGTTCTGGGGGCGGATCCAGGGCGATGCCTTGGCAGAACTCTCGCCGGAGGTCGCCACTGAGGTCTTCGATACCTCGGTGAACTTCGGCTGCACCAGAGGAGTGCAGTTCCTGCAGGAAGCCTTGTCGCTGCTCAACCTCAACAAGCGGCTTTATCCAGACCTCGTGCTGGACGGCGTGGTCGGCTGGAAGACTCTGGAAACATTGCGGCTCTACTGCGTGTCGAGGCCCCCCAAGCCGGAGGTGTCGATCCCCCGGCTGCTGCGGGTGATGAACTGCCTGCAGGGGATGCACTACATCCAGCAAATGCGCAAGTACCCGGCCAAGGAGAAATATCGCGGCTGGTTCGACAGGATCTGAGATGGCAGACCAACTCGATCACGCAGGAGAACTTGAGATGCTGTTTCGCAACCAGGCCATAGCCGCTGCTCGGCAGATCAACAGCGGAGAGTCCCGCAGTCACTGTCTGGACTGTGAGGAACCTATCCCGGAGAAACGTCGACAGTACGTGTCAGGTTGTTTATACTGTGTCTCCTGTGCCCAGGAGAGGGAGGAGAAGAATGGCTACTGAGGAACGAATCAAGCAACTACTCGACTGTGCAGTCAGGATGCCTACCAAGGACGCAGCCGGGGTCTACATTCCGGGCGGGATGGACGCGACAGTCAGGGCCAAGGCGATCGCCGACTGTCTAAAAATTGTACAGGATGAGAAGATGAAGGCTGAGGTGGTTCGTGCCTGACATCGATTTCAAATTCACCGCGTCGCCGACCGTCTCGAAGTTCATGCGGTCGAACGCCTTCCATCGAGCCATCATGGGTCCGATCGGCTCTGGCAAGAGTGCGGCCTGCTGCGTCGAGATCCTGCGCCGGTGCCTGGAGGTACCGATCTGGAATAAGGGCAAGCGGTCTTCACGGTGGGCAATAATCCGGAATACCAATAAGCAGTTGCGAGACACGACCCTCAAGACGTGGATGCACTGGATGAAGGACTTCGGTACTTGGCACGACACCAAGATGTTGTTCCGCCTGAACTTCGGTGAGGTCGATGCGGAGATAATGTTCCTCCCTCTCGATACCGAGGACGATGTAGGAAGGGTTCTCAGTTTGGAACTAACTGGCGCATTTATCAACGAATTTCGGGAGGTGCCTGTCGCCCTTTACTCTTCGATAAAAGGCAGACTCAGACGATACCCGAATCCGGTTGAGGTCCCTGGGACATGGTATGGCCTGATAATGGACTCCAACCCTCCAGAGATAGATAGTGCCGCCTATAAGATGATGGAGCATCTGCCCCAGGAAGAGGGCAACCCGAACAGCGTCATCAAGGTTGATGCCTTCAAGCAGCCGTCGGGCATCTCTCCGGAGGCAGAAAACAGGGACCATCTTCATCCGGACTATTACACCGATCTGGCAGAGGGCGAAACCAAGACTTTCGTCGATACCTACATCCACGGCCTCTACTCTCCGTCATTGTCTGGCAAGGCTGTCTACGCTACCACCTTCAAAGCAGAGCGGCATGTGTCACAGATTCCCCTGCAGATCGATCCTTTCCTGCCGGTGATCATCTCTTTCGACTGTGGGCTCACACCGGCAGCGACCTTCAAGCAGATGGATCTTGACGGGCGGGTCCGGGTCCTGCGGGAAGCGGTGGCCTTCGATATGGGCATGAAGCGGTTCAGCAAGAACAAGCTGCGGCCGCTTATCAAGAATTTCTTCCCGACCAACCCGCTGATATTCATCGGCGACCCCGCCGGCAAGCGGCGGGCCGACTCAGATGAGTCCTCAGCGTTCAAGGTGCTGCAGGCCGACTTCGACGAGGAAGGGGCCATTGTCAAGGCAGCATCGACCAACGACCCGACTACTAGGATCCAGGCCACAGAGCAGATGCTAAGCAACTATCCGGACGGCGACCCGCTGATGGTGATCGACCCGTCCTGCAAGTGGTACATCGAGGCCCTGCGCAGCAAGTACCGGTACCAGAAACAGAAGATGACCGGTAAGTATTCCGACAGCCCAGAGAAGAACGAATGGTCACATATAGCCGAAGCGGGGCAATATGGGGATCTCTATTTATTGTCAGGTAAGTACGACCCTGCTGAGCATATCCGGGTTACCGACTTCAACCCCCTCAACCAACCCACGCCGTACCGCCCTGCCCAGCGAGAAGGCTATTAAATTAAATACTTATGAAGAGGTCGTACGTGATTACTCAAGAAGAACTGAAGGACCAAGTCAGTTACGATCCTACCACAGGTGTTTTTACATGGTTAGTGTCAAATAGTAGTAGTGCAAGAGTTGGAGATGCTGCTGGTAGCTTGACCAGTCAGGGATATGTGAGTGTGCAGATCCGAGGCGAAAGATACCAGGCACATAGGCTTGCGTGGCTATATGTCTATGGATTCTTCCCAGAAAATAGTCTCGACCATGTAAACCGTAAGCGAGATGACAACCGAATAGAAAACCTCAGAGAAGTTTCAAATAGTTGTAACATCAGGAACAGCAAACCTCACAGCAATAACACTTCAGGTGTTAGAGGGGTGTGCTGGGATAAGGCTACACAAAGATGGCAGGCCGACGTAAAAGTTAATGGTAAGAAAATTGGACTTGGTAGGAATGAATGTTTCACAGAAGCAGTGGCACATCGACTTGCAGGAGAGCAGGCTCTGGAGTGGGAAGGTTGCGATAGTAGCACGGACGCGTATAAGTACATCCAAGGCTATAGGATAAATAAAACTAACCGTGGAGGCGACGTAGCTACGTCGAGGCTGTAATGGAAATCAATTACGAAGAACTGGCGAAGACAGGGACGTTGCTCAAAGGTCAGCTCGGGCAGTTCATCAATGACCGGGCGTTGTGCGAGATCCAGTGGTTGAAGAACCTCCGGCAGCACGCCGGCCAGTACGACCCGGACATCTTCGCCGGCATCCCGGATGAGCGGTCGCATGTCTACCCCCGGGACACCAAAGTCAAGATCAAGGGTGGGGTGGCCAAGCTGATGGAGATGATGTTCCCCAGCCAGGACCGTAACTGGGCACTCGGGGTTTCCCCCAGCCCGTCGATCCCGCAGGAAGCCCTGCAGAACATCCTCTCCACCCTGCAGCAGTCCGGCCAGCCGATGAGCAGCGACGCGATCGAGCGAGAGGTCAGGGCCTTCGCCGAGGCGAGGAAGGGCAAGATGGAGATCGAGATCGCCGACCAACTCTCCGATGCAGAGATCGATTACCCGCAGTTGTGCAAGCGGGTGGTGCGCAGCGGTTACATCTACGGTTTCGGTGTTGCCCGCAGCCCGATGGTCCGCACTCAGCAGGAGCGGGTCTGGGAGGCCGACCCGGTGACCGGCGCCTACGTGGCCAAGACCAAGACGGTCAAGCGGCCATACCCTGAGAGCCTGCGGATCTGGGACTTCTACCCTGACCTGATGGCGAAGTCTTGGACCGATCAGGACATGGTCTTCGAGCGAGTGGTAATGACCCGCCATGATTTCCGCAACCTCGCCAAGCGCGATGACTTCATGTCGGACTTGGTCAAGCAGTATCTGAAAGACCATCCGCAGGGCAACTACACCGCCAAGACCTACGAGACAGAACTGCAGCAGTTGGCTAAGACGGCGAACCTCTCTGACCGCACCGCGCGTCGGTACGAAGTCTACCGGGGCCTCGGCTTCATCTCAGCACACAGCCTGGCCGCAGCCGGAGTCGAGATCAAAGAAGATGAGATGGATGAGGACGTTTTCGCCGACCTGTGGTTCATCGACGACGTCATCATCAAGGCCCAGAAAGCCGCCTTCGGTGAGCGGCCGTCCGACCAGTACCACGCCTTCATCTATGCTGAGGACGAGGACTCTGGGCTGACCGGTGTCGGTCTGCCGGAAGAGGTCAGGGACTCGCAGATGTCGCTCTGCGTTTCGCACCGGATCCTGAAAGATAATATGTCGGCCTGCGCCGGCCCGATCCTTGAGGTCAACAAATCTCTGCTCGCCCCCGGGCGCAAGAACATCGGCCCGATCCATGCCTTCATGACCATCGAGCGGGAAGGTGACGGCATCGATGCCCAGTACCCGGCGGTGCGGGCGATCGTCACCCAGTCACACATCGCCGACATCCTCAACGTCATCCAGATGGAGCGACAGCAGCTCGACATCGAGAGCAACCTGCCGGCGTACACCATGGGGGCGATGCAGCAGCAGCCGCTCGGCGAGGCGTTCCGGACCAGCAACAACATGAGCATGATGATGGGTTCGGCCAACATGGTCACCAAGGACACCGTTAGGGCATTCGATAAGTTTACCACCAGCCTGATCGGGTCGCTGCTGAAGTGGAACATGGAGTTCAACCCGAACGAGGAACTGAAAGGCGACTACCATGTCGTTGCCAAGGGCAACCTGTCGCTGGTCGCCAAGGAAGTCCGCGGTGCCGCCCTTGACCAGTTCGTTACTACTATGGACGAGGAAGATAAGGCAATCCTTGATAAGTACGGGCTGCTGATTGACCGGCTCAAGGCCCGCGATCTTCCTGTCGACCGGCTGCTGCCGGAAGAGGAGGCACGAGAAATTCTGAAGAGTATGCGAGAAGGACGGGCTCAGGCCTCACAGATCGAGCAGGGGCTGACCCAGGCCAAGACCGCCAAGGAGTCCGCTGCCGCCGAGAAGACCAGCATGGACGCGCAGGTGGTGGCGATGTCGACCGAGGCGACGATCCAGGAGATTCTCTCCCGGGTCGAGAGTAACCTGGCCAACGCTAAGTCGGCAGAGGACAGGAATCAGTTGGAAAATTTGAAGACGCTGCTGTCGACGGCAGTACAAACGAAGGGGGGAAATGGTGCACAAAGACCGAATTAAGGAAATCCAAGATATCTTGGTATCTTACAAGGATATGGAATCGATGATCCTGCTCCGTGAGATGATCACGCTGCGTAGAGAGCAGCATCGCAACCGGCTCGAAGGCGAAGAATCGCCCGAAGTGCGCGGCAGAGCGAAAGAATGTAAGGATTTGCTACAACTTTTTGATTGACAAATCGTGTAAATTATTGTTACGCTTCCTACAAACCCGGAGAAATTTATGCCTGACACTGAAACCATTGAAGATAACCTTGAACCAGACGCCTTCGATCTGGCGTTCGAGGCTGCGGCCGGCCAGGATCTGCCGGACCTGCCACCTGAACCTGAAACCCCACCGACTCCCGAGCCTGCCCCGGAGACTCCCCCTGAGCCCCAGCCTGAACCTCAGCCGGAAACCCCTCCGGAGTCGGCACCTCCTGTTCCTGAACCGCCAGCACCCACTCCGCCCCCGGCACCCGAGCCGCCAGCACCCACTCCGCCCCCGGCACCCGAGCCGCCTTCGGCCCCGACGACCGTCGATGACTCCTTTACGGAAGACGAGCAGGCTGCCTTTGACGAGGTCGCTGCCAACTTCACCGAGGTCTCGGCAGCCATCAAGGCCACTCAGCGGGTCATGCTCGCCAAGATGGAGAACATGGTTGAGAAGCGGGTCGCCGATGTCCTTGCCAGGCTTGCCCCGGTTGCGGCGGTTGCCCAGAACGTAGCATATACCAAGTTCAAAGATGAGGTCCACAAGGTTCACGCTGACGCAGAGAAGTTGCTCCCCGAGGTTGAAGCCTGGATTCTGACTCAGCCAGATTTCTTGCAGGAGTCCTATAATAACGTCTTGGACAGGGGCACAGTAGCCCAGACCATCAAGCTGTACAATGTGTTCAAAAAGGAGACCGGCAGCGCACAACCTCCGCCTCCTCCCGAACCACCGAAAGATCCTGAAAAGGAGAAAAGGCTTAACGCTCAGGAAGGTGTGCGCGGGCGCCACACCGGCGGGCGAGCCGC
>Ga0209728_1000199_pt1 | contig 56190 bp, 87 predicted proteins | sample RifGroD1_FD_183997 | JGI IMG/M metagenome (GOLD analysis project Ga0209728, IMG submission 183997) | Groundwater microbial communities from Rifle, Colorado, USA - Groundwater D1 (SPAdes) (version 2) | ecosystem: Environmental > Aquatic > Deep subsurface > Groundwater | place: Rifle, Colorado... | reverse complement strand
AATATAAGCAAATGTCACCGGAAGATTGGGAAAGAGCTTATGCTAATGGTACTCCTCATTGGGCATTAGATATGGACCCATCAAGATTTGCTCAACAGTTTGCAGAAAAGATATTGAGTGAGATTGATGATGAAATAAAACCAAAAGTTCTTGAAATAGGCTGCGGTAATGGAAGGGATTCTATTTTCTTTGCTAACGCGGGCTTAGATGTAGTTGCAATAGATGTTTCTCCTAGTGCTATAAAGCTAGCAAAAGAAAATATTGAAAATGCAGATGTAAAAGTTGAAGTTTTAGAAGCGAATGCTGAAGAACTTTCTTTTGATAATGAGTCTTTTGATGCAGTATTTAGTTTGTCAGTGTTACACTCTTCTGATTTAAGTAAGTCGATACCTGAGATTGCTAGAGTTTTAAAAGCAAATGGGCTGTTGATGTTGTACATTTACGGTAATACTGAGCATATTGGCGGCGAGATAGAAGAGTATATTACGGTTGATAGTTTTATTGATTTGTTAAAATCAAATAATTATGAGATAGAAGATTTTTATACGCTTGATGAAGAAGAATATGACTCTTATGGTGAGAAACATTTAATAATTGTTGTTATTGGAAGGAAAATATAGTGGGGGAATTTTGTAAGCCGGTAAATGTTGATGGAAGGTTGGTTTGCCAGGCAAAGAAATGCCCTCATCGATTAGAGGGCGGAGGGTGTAAGCTAGGAAAAGTATCTCTAACTTGCGATAATATGGATTGTAAATGGAATATAGAGATAGCTTTTGGTAGATATGGCTGCAAGTCTATGGATTTACACTTAGATGCAAATGGAAGGTGTTTAGGCATTGTTAACTCAAGTAGTGGAAAAGAGATTACAGCGAAGACTTCTGGTGCCCTCATTAAGCCTCAAAGAGCAGGTAGCATCAGAAATAGTTAAAGAAGAATATGTTAAGCCTCTTTTTAGAAAAGTTGAGGGCATGAGTTTTCCCTTACGCATGATTAGCTCTTATAGTAGCAAATTGTCGTGTAGACAGTGCTCAAGTTGTCATGGATGTAGGTAATTAGCGATGATTAAAAAGAAAATAAGTTCTAAGAAGCTTAATCCTAAATTAGTTAAGGTTTTAAGACGAGTACAAAATTCTTATTATCCAAAGCTAGAAAAAAGTATTACTAAATTGTTAAAGACATATGCTGAAGAATATAGGAAAGCTTTGGATGCTTTTGAGATAAAAGAGCTATCTAAGTCTGAAATGAATAGGTTATATAAGAGGCTTGGAGAGATAAATAAACGTCTTGCCAGATACGAAGTTGTAGGGAAAGTTCCTCTAGGTGACCCTTTAATGCAATCAGCAGTTGAAACTGGAAAAGCATTAGGGCTAGATTTTGATATGGCTAATCCTGAAGTTATTAAGTTTATTAGAAATTATCAATTTAAGTTTGCTAAGAAGATAGGCGATACTTCTGTTAAAAAAGTAAAAACTATCATAAAGAAGGGCGAAAAAGAAGGATGGATGGTTAACCTCGTTAGAGAAGCTCTTGAACAAGAATTTTATGGTTGGAATACTATCAGGGCAGAAATAGTTGCTAGGACTGAGATAATAAGGTCGACGAATAGAGGGGCTCGATTTAGTTATGAGGAGGTAGGCGGTAGCTCAGTTTGGATTACAACTGAAGATGAGCGACTTTGTTTGTTTTGTAATAGTATGGATAATAAAGTAGTAAAGAAGAATGAAAGCTATTTTAAAGAGGGAGACATTCAAACGATAGCTGCAGAAGATGGCAGTATTTTTAAGCTTAACCATGGATATGAAGACGTTGATTCTCCCCCTCTTCATCCTAGATGTCGTTGTAGCTTAGGTATAAAGTTTTAGACTTGGAGGTGACATAATTTGCCTAAAATAAGAACAATTGACCCCAATAGAATCATAGGTAGGTTTGAGGTCAAAGCAGTTAATACGGAAGAAAGAACGTTTGAAGGCTACTGTGCAGTATTTGAAAATGTTGACCGTGGTGGCGATATTATAGAAAAGGGAGCGTTCACTCGTACTATTGGTATGAACGTTAAAGCTGGCAAAGTCAAGCTCCTAGACCACCACAATCGTTGGTCAGTTAAAGACTTAGTAGGGAAGCTTCTTGAAGCCAAAGAAGATGATTTCGGCCTGTGGATAAAAGCTTATGTGTCTGAAACTCCTCTCGGCGATCAAGTACTAACTCAAATTAAAGAGGGAGTTCTTGATGCTTTGTCATTTGGGTATAATGCTATTAAATTTGAATATCAAGAAGTAGGGGATAAGATAGCTCGCAGGCTTAAAGAAGTTGCTTTGTTTGAAGTATCTCCCGTCATCTTTGGCATGAATGAGTTGGCTTACATTGATGCAAATAGCGTTAAATCTATTGAAGGCATAGACGAGCTCAAGGTTGCTCCAGCCGATTATGAGTGGGATGCAGATAAAGCTCTAGAAAACATCAAAGCTTTGGAAGATGTAAATGGTTTTACGATTAAGTTAAATGATTCTTTAGAACTACTCTACGCAGATATAATAGATGGCAAGCCGCATATTGTTGGTAAAGCTCTCGATATTATAGCTTGTCATGTTGAAAGTAATGATGTCGACAAAGACCGGTATCTTGAGTTAAAATCTGTTTTGGATGTTTTGTTCGCTAAAACGGGTAAAATTCCTCCTTGGCAAGGATTAGTTTTCTTGGAGGAAGCTATCAAGTCAATTGGTACGATAGAAGAAGTAAAAGCAGGAAAGGTGCTATCAGCTGCTAACATGAAACTAGTTAGCGAATGTATAGATGTTTTAACGGCACTTCGTGAAGCTGCCCAACCGTCTGAAAAGGCACTGGCAAAAGCTAACGGACTCGCCAATCCAGAGAAGGTAGCTGAGCTTAATAATAGGCTTAGGAATCTTCAACTCGAACAGCTCGTCACTTCTGCTTAAGAACTCGACACTGTGAGATGTAGCAAGTAAAACACTTATTTTAGAAGGAGAAGAACAATGCCGAAAATGTTAACCAAAGACGAGCTTGTTAGGAAGCAAGGTGACCTTGATAAGCTTGTCAAAGAAGCAAAGAGTATCCAAGATGAGCATACTGGTAAAGCTATGCCGGAAGATGTTGCAGCTCAATTTGATACTAAGTGTTCTGAGGCAGAAACAATTCAAGCTGAGCTGAAAGAGCACAATGAAGCTATTGCTATGGAACAAAAGAGTAGGGGCAGGATGGATGCTCTTCATAGCTTTGCTAATGACCCTAACAGGGTAATTCCGTTTAACGTTGCTGATGTTAATCTCGATGTTGATGGTAAGAGCAGAGATTTAAACTTGCAAGGACCTGCAGTTGCTTTGTCGATGGGTAAAGCGTTTGTAGCTAGTGATTGCTACAAAGCCGGATTGCTAAATAGCTTCCAGGGAGCTTCTAATGCTCCTGCTCAGTTGAAGATGACACCTGATGGCAGGCATGTTATTTTCGAGGGCGAAGATTACAAACGACTTATACAACTAATTGAGACAAAAGCTATCACGTCGGCAACCTCTGGAGACCTTATTGCTCCGTATCGGTTGTCTGAAACTCTTAAAGATGGAGATAGGCCGCTAAGGATTCGTGGTTTGTTGACAACTGGTACTTCTGGCTCTCCAACGCTCGAGTACGTAGAGGAAGCATTTGTTTCAGGTGCCGTTGAAGTAGCTGAGGGTGGAACAAAACCTGAAGCATCACACAGTGCAACTAAACGTACAGAGACTGCTAGAATGATTGCTCATTGGGTTAGAGTTTCTAATCAGATGCTTAAAGATGCCGGCCAGCTTTCAACCTATCTCGATTCTCAGCTTATTTATGGCCTTGACCTTCGCGAAGATGACCAGCTTATTTGGGGCGATGGTACTGGTGACAACCTTACTGGTATCCTTAACAAAGCAGGTATCCAGGACTATGCTGCGGCTATCCATGCAATTCGTGGCTCTGCTAGTGATACTCTACTTGACAAAATACGTAGAGCTCGTACTAATGTTGCTCTTCAGTACTTCCCGGCTGATGGTTGTGTGCTTCACCCAATTGATTGGGAAGAGATTGAGCTTCTTAAAGGCTCAGATGAGCATTATATCTGGGTTGTTGTTTCCGGTGAGAACAAAGAGCGTGTATGGCGTCTCCCGGTAGTTGAGACTGTTGCTATGCAGAATCCAGCTGATGCAGACGAACGTCACTGTATCGTTGGTAGCTTTAAGATGGGTGCTGCTCTATTTGATGTTGACGCAGCTGCTATTGAAATTGGTTATGCCAACGACGACTTTATCACAAACTACAAGAGGATAAGGGCTGAGAAGAGAGTTATCTTCCCAATCTGGCGTCCGAACGTATTTGTTGATATCGAAACAGCAGCAGCTTCATCGTAATAGCTAGTTTCTACCACGTATAACAGTTAATAGGGGCCGGTCACCTTAGGACCAAAAGCCGGCCCCTATTATATTTGAGTTTACCAGTGACCTTCTGAGCAACTTCACATAATTAACTATAAGAATATATATTAAGGTATGTTAACGTTAATCTAGAGGTTACTGGTAAATCCAGAAATGAATATAATGAGGAGCATATTATGAGGAGGGTTACGCTTAAACATTATTCATGTTCAAAATATAATTGCATGATTACTATCGGTAAGGCTTGCAATATTTGTCTTAGAACGGGATGCCCTCATTTATATACGACTAAGAAACGTTTGAAGAAAACCAATAAAAGTTATTTAGTAAAAGGGTATAAAGGGAGGTAGTTAGGAATGGCAAGTTTTAAAATTGATGCAAAGCCAGGGGATACAAAAATCTTTATTGGTGGTAATGAAATAACAGGGGTTAGAAGTATTGAGTTTACTCAAGATATGAAGTCAGCTCCAGAATGTAAGCTTGACGTGTTGTTAACTAAACCAATTGTTGTTGAGGGAGAGGGCATTGTAATGATAGATGCTATTCCCTTAACACAAGAGATTGGTAGGCAGATATACAACACACTAAAAGCTATGTATGAGCCAGATACTGATATAACGACCGCTGATGATAGATTCAAAGTGTTTCTCTGTGGTCATTGCAATGGGGTGTATAAGCTGGATTCTGATGGGAATACGATGTGACATGCGGATAGCTCATTTTTGTGGACCCGATACTGGAGGTCAAACGTTTAAATGTGCTGAAATGTTACGTCTTTATTCTAGTTGTGATGCTCATGCTTTTAGAACTAAGAACGATTATTTAGACTTTCCTCGTGAATTTCAGTATCCTGAAGTACCGATAAGCATAAGAGAGTTTCTAGGTAAACTTGATATTGCACATATTCATAATAACCTCACTTATGCCAGCTGCTGGAAACCCAATAAAGATGCTATAAAGATTTTTCATTACCACGGTAGGCAAAAAGATAATTCAAAAATATACAATAGAGAAACGGCTTTTCAAGTAGTATCTACTATCAATTTATTGGGATATAACGTTCCTGATGAAGAAGACAGATGGTTTCCTACTCCAATAAACGTAGCAAAGTTTGATGAATTGAGGAAGAGGTATCACGTCGATGATGATATTCTTAGAATTGCACATTCTCCTACAAGGCGTGATTATAAGGGTACAGATGCCCTGGTATTGGCTGTCAATGAACTAAAAAGAGAGGGTTATCCCGTTGAATTAGTTCTTATAGAGAAGACTTCATATTTAGAATGCTTGGCGATGAAAGCTCGGTGTGATATTGCTTTTGACCAGTTACATTTACAGTATGGTAACTCTGGTCTTGAAGGGATGGCACTGAGACAGCCAGTTTTAGTTGGTTTGCCAGATGATACTCATAAACGAATAATTGAGATAGTAGGGTATGCTCCTTATGTAAGGACAAGTCGAGAAACTGTTAAACAAGAACTAATACGACTACTTGTTGATAGAGAACACTTTTTGAAATATGCAAGGCTTGGTAGACAGTACGTAGAAAATTATCATGATTATCCTGTTGTAGCTAAAAAAGCTGTAGGAATTTATGAAAGGTTTATGGGATGATGGGATTAAAACATGAGATGATAGATAGGCATCACTTAGGTAAGGGAAAATTGTTCATTGGAGAAAACGTTGCTACTGGTAGGGGTTCTTCGATAGATACTTCAGCTAATGTAGTTTTAGAAGATAATGTAGTGCTATCTGAAGACGTAATGATACTAACCCACGACCATCCCCCTGGAGATGTTAGAAATATAAGAATATCTCCTTTGATTATAAGACGAGATGCTTTTGTTGGAGCTCGTGCAATCATATTAGAATCAGTTCAAGAAATTGGTCAGGGTTCATACATAGCAGCAGGTGCAGTAGTAACAAAAGACGTTCCGTCAAACGTAGTAGTTGGGGGCGTTCCTGCAAAAATAATAAAAGATATAAAGGGGAATAATTCAGATGCTAATAGCGTGCCTTAATTTTTTTAATGATGTAAGCGCGTTAAAGCAGAGTGTCCCCACGTATTATGATTATGTAGATAAAATAGTGGCAATCGATGGGGCATACGATGGGTTTCCAGTTGATAAACCCTATTCTACAGATGGTAGTATTCAATATCTAGAATCATTAGGTAAAGTAAAGTTAATCACAACTGAAACATTTTGGGAAGACCAATGCATTAAAAGGTCAGAATACTTTAAGCATGGGAAACAGGGAGACATCTTCTTTATTGTTGATGCCGATGAATACGTTGAAAATCCTGAAGTGCTTAAAAGTCTTGGTAGTTTCGATGTTGGTTGGGTAGCAATAAAAAGTCCTCTATACAAGGGAATCTATAAAGAGCCAAGATTATTTGCTTATGATAAAGGACTGCATTATGCAGGACGTCATCATTGGATTTATGATTCAAAGGGAGATTTAGTAGCTTCACACCAAGAAACAGGTATTGGTCAAATATCAGTATCTGTTCCTTTAATGTTGGACCATAGAAGAAATGATGGTCGTACCGATGAACGAATGAAACAAAAGCAACAGTATGGAGTAGTTCAAAATAATAAAGAAGGCATAAAGAGGCTAAAGAAAGTTCAACCAAAGAAGATAGTTTTTCTTGCCGGTAGAGATTTAGCTTGTGTTGCTTGGAATTTACACCAAGCAATTGATGGGTACACGTTACACGAATCTGCATACTTTAGGAATAAGAATACTGAGTTTGATTATCCATATCAGTATCCAATGCGTGATAAAAGCATGCTTAGGAAACATTTGAGAGATGCAGATGTAGTTCACGCGCATTTAAGAGCTCAAGTAATACCTCAAGCTGGAGTAGTAAAGCGGGGAGCAACAAAAGTAGTTCATCATCACGGTTCTCTTTTTAGGAAGCTTATTGGTAGGCATAATATCGATGATAATGCTCAGAGTTGCATTAGGTTGGTTTCAAATCTTGAACTAACGAGGTATTCAAACAATTTACAGTTCCTCCCAAATCCTGTCCCTTTTAAAAAATATAGCTTAATGACTAAAGGTAGGGTTGCAGGAAAGAAGTTTAGAATAGCTCATTCTCCTACAAATAGAGCTTTTAAGGGAACTGAATTATTCTTAACTGCTGTATCAAACTTAAAACGTAAAGGATATTCTGTTGAAGCTGTTTTAATAGAGAGAAAAACACATGTAGAGGCAATGCAAATAAAAGCTACGTGTGATGCTGTATTCGATAGTTTTTGGTTGGGATTGCAAGTGTCAGGTCTTGAGGGTGCTTGTATGGGGTTACCTGTTTTAGCTGGTGACGAATACGTAGCTAAGCAGTATCTGGAATGGTTAGGACAAATACCCTATACTTACGTAAATGCCGTTACTTTAGAAAATACTATAAAACAGTTAATTGACGACCCAGTGTACTATAAAGATGAAGCAACTAGAGTGAAGAACTACGTACTTAAATATCACGACTTAAGTTCGGTTGCTAAGAAGTACTTAGAGATAATAGATGCTGGATACGTTCCCAATGTAGCTAGTAAAGTTGTTTGTAAAGAAGATAATGATTTCGTAAAGCTTAAAGAAAAAGTTGTAGACCCTTCAACGGGAAGGTTGCTTTACGGAAGGGGAGCTGTTGTTTCGGTTCAAGATTTAGCTAAGTTAGGAGTTAAAGATAAAAAGCAAGTTGAGCAAGTTTTTCCTCAAGACGATTTATGGTACGTAACAAGAAAGAGAGTAGTCGGACCAGATGGGCGGTTGTTGTACGGACGCAATAGAAGAATGCCAATGACTGAAGCAATTAGGCTGGGATTAGTGAAGAAATGAAACTAGCATATATTCACAACTTAAAAATGATGGTTGGCAGCGTTTACAAGTACTACACGTTCTTGCAAGAGACGTACGGTGGATTGATAATAAATACTAACGAAGACAATGTTGCTTTACGATTAGCCAAGTATAAACCAGATTTAGTATTTGTACGAGGTGATTCGGCAGACCATTATCGTATTCCCTTATCTCTAGGTATTCCCTACATCTTAATAGCAAGCGATATTTATTCAATGAGGCAGGGTAAACAACATCCTTTTGAAAAAGAGATGGTTGAGAATGCAGCTGGTTTAGTATTTGTAACTGAAGACCACTTAGACTATTTTACTAGCTTAGGTTATAAAGTTCCTCTCTCAAAAGTGATTCATTTGAGACCGCTTAAGAAAGATATAAGCTTTGAATTAAAGCCTAAGCTAGAGGGACTAAATTTGGTTTATGCAGGAGGGATTAACTTCTGGAGTAGAAGAAATGGATTGTATGGATATAGGTCTTTTAGAAATATCTTTAAGTCCTTTATAGCAGCAGGATGGAATGTTCATATTTATTCTCACAATTCGACAAGCTGTTATCCAGAATACATCGAGATAGGTTGTATTTGTCATAACCCATTACCCTATAACGAACTCCTAGTTGATTTAAGTCAGTACACTGCAGGGATTCAGGGATATAACAAAGAAGATGTGCCAAAGGCATCATTTGACTATACTCAAACTGGAAGGCAGAATAAAACATGGGATTATTTAGCTGCTGGCATTCCAGTAATTGGAGTTAATCCTGGTAACACGAGAAAAATGTACGAAGGGAAATGGGGGATAGTAGCTGAAAGCTTTGAAGTGGAGTATTTAAAAAGCCTTAAAGATAAACTACCCATTATAACAGAGGATATGAGATTGCTAGAAACAATTGATAGCGATAAACCTTTGTTTGATGAGCTAATAGATAGAGCAATTAAAGTTAAACTTAGGAGGGAGTTAATCAGCATGTCTGAGTCAAAGTGGTTTGTTACTAAAAAGAGAGTTATTGACCCGGTAACTGGTAGGCTATTATACGGGAGGAACAGAAGGCTTCCAATGGTAGAAGCTATAAGGTTGGGATTAGTTAAAGAGCTTAAAGCAGAAACTGTTATCACTAAAGAAGACGCTTTGAGTAAGCCAAAAACAAAGCCTAAAAAGAAGAGTTTAAATAGCTTAAGCCTTGAAGAACTCATAGTTATTGTTGGCAAGAAAGAGATAGACTTGAGCAAGCATCTTACAGAAGAGCAAATGACGGATGAAAAAGCCGTATGTGATGCTATTAAGAAGGAAATGAAGGAACGAAAAGAAGCAAAAAAGGAAGAGCCAAAAGGGCAAGAAATGCCGTTTGTTAGAGAGGGCGAAAGTAAGCCAGCTGATATGTCGATAGAAGAGCTCAAGAAAAGAGTTGAGGGAGAAGAATAATGGCAAATATCTTGGGTCTAGCAGAATTTAAGCGATATTTAAGGATTGAGCATTCTGACGAAGACTCTACTTTGGTTGAAATTCTTGAGGAAATAGAAGGGTTGCTCTCGTTAATTCTAAAGCGAAATGTTGTTTCTGAAGAACTAGTAGAGAAACAAACTGCTCAAGGGAATAGAACTAAGTTATTTTTATCACATTATCCCATCGATGAAGAAGCTGATTTTGAGGTTTATGACAGCGTTAATGAGATAGTAGTAAGTTCGTATGACTACAAAATTGATTATATTTTAGGCATACTTACTCATGACTCTGAGTGGGGAACAGGAACTAATAAGTATGAAGTTACTTATACTGGCGGTATGGATATTGAGTACAACTATTTAACAAGGATTCTTCCTTCGCTTAAGAGAGCGGTTAAACTGTGGGCTTCAGATACTTATTATCACAGAGACCCTAGAGTGCTTTCAGAAAAAGCAGGAGATTCTTCTGTTAATTTAGAAGGAATAGCTGTTCCTCGACAAGTAGCAGCAATATTAGCGTTATTTAGACGACCAAAGTTTTAGGGGGTGATAGTATGAGTTCGAACACGTTTAGAAATAAATATTCTATTTATCGTGAGGTAGAAGTCCTTGTTGATGGTGAAATAACTCGTACATTAACTCTCGTTGGTAGAATTTGGGGAAGACTAGATAAGGCTTTTAATTTTGCAAAAGCTTTACAGTTTATTTCAGGTAACAGACCTGATAATTTTCCTGATAAAAAGTTTTTTTGTTCTAGTTACTTTGATTTGCAATTTAGAGATATTGTCTTTGACGGAACGAGCGCATACAGGGTAGATGTTCCAGAAAAAGTACTAGACACTATTTTTGAGGCAAGCTGTACTAGAGATTCTAATGCTACAAATACAATATTAGCTTTGTAGGTGGTGTTATGGCAAATAAAGACTTTGATTTTAAGTGGCACGGAAAATCTATACTTGTAAAAATGAAAATAAACGCATTAGCTAATATGAAAAGAGCAACGTTAATTGCTGTTACTGAAGCTAAGCGATTATCTTCTCAAAAAGGCACTGGTAAAATTTATCATCGTAGAAGAGTTGTTCATCAAGCGTCTTCTCCTGGTAGTCCTTTTGCATCAGATACTGGCTCGTTACGAAGTAGAATAACAAACAAAGTTGAACAAGGGATAGGGCTAACGACTAAGGGCTATATTGGTGGTAAAGATAAGAGGTTTTATTGGCTAGAGTTTGGCACATCAGATGGGCATATTGCTCCTAGACCAACTCTTAGACCAGCTATTGCTAATAAGAAGGCAGAGATTGTGAAGGAGCTAGGAAAGGACTTGATTTAAGTGTCAATTTCTAAAGGACTACAAGCGGCTTTGGCTGGTGATAGTGGGGTTACTTCTTTAATAACTGAGTTTTTAAGTGACCCATCTGTCTTTGTTGGTTCGGCACCGAAAGGAGCAATAAAGCCTTATATTTGTATTTTTGACGTATCAAGTATTCCTAGTGATACTCATGCTTCTAGATACGAAGATGTAGTAAGGCAAGTGTCAGTCTATGCTAATAGCTATTATGATGCTGAAGAGATATTTGATGAAATAGATTTAGTTCTTCATGGCAAGATTATAGCTTTAGACAATGATACTTGCTTAATGATAACTAGAGTACGAGGTCCAGTATCGGACCCTGACATTATTGTTAGTGAAAATGTAAACTATCACAGACATGCAGATTATAAAGTACTGACACAGAAACTTTAAAGGAGGTCTAAGTGGGGAAGTTAGATAAGAAGATAAAAGAAGCTAAGCAAGTCTCGAATGAAGAGTATGTAAATGAAATTGTAAATAAGTATGCTGGATTATTTGAGGGTTGTTTAACTGAAGAAGACAGGCAAGCAAAATTAGCAACATTGACAGATGATGAAAGAAGAGAGATTGGAAATACGGCAGTATACATTAAGCTTAAAGCTCTGCAAAAGTTCTCTAGTTTGAACAAGAGAGACAGAGAGGAGCTTAAGCGGGGTAATGTTGAAGTGCTTAGTAAGTAATACAATTCACCAGGTTAACTCTGGAGGACATAGATAAGCTTAGTATATAGATGGATTACTTAACATAAGAACGTAGCTCAGAGTTAACCTGACAACCTCGAGACATATATGTAGTTTACTTGAAAGGGTGATTAAATTGTCGTTAGCAGCAGTCCCAAGAGGAACTTCTCTTAGCTTTGCAGGAGTGGTTATTGCAGAATTAGCATCTATCGGTGCACCAAGTTCGGAATCAGAAGTAGTAGATGTTACGTCTCACGATTCAGGAGCATATCGCGAGAAGATACCAGGGATTATCGATCCGGGAGAGTTTAGCTGTTCTGGAAATTATATTCCTAGTGACCTCGGTCAAAAGAGTCTCAGAACTGCTATGCAAAACCAAACAGTTGACGAGATTGTAATTGTGTATCCTGATGGCTATGGATTTACATGTGATGGGTTTGTAAAGACATTCCAGCCTGGTTCAGCTGAAGTTGATGACAAGGTAACGTTTGAAGTTGCATTTGTTGTATCTGGTGCAATTACATACGACGAGCCGGCATCATAAGAGAGGAATGATTGTTTGTGAACAGTAAAATATCAGAATTAAAAAGAAAGAAAAGCTATCCTGTTGATATCGATGGTGAACAGTTTTTCTTAAGATATGACTTAAATTCAATGGAATTGCTAGAAGAAAAATACGGTAACTTTGAAGATGCCCTATCTATTTGGACGGCAGAAGGAAAGTCTCCTAGTATTTCAGATGTAAAGTTTCTGTTTTATATAGGGCTTAAGTCTAATCATCCAGAAATTACGTTAGAAGATACTGGAGCAATGCTTGATTTAAGCAACTTGCAACCTGTAACGATTCAGTTATTTGAAGCACTTTCAGAATCTATGCCCGAGGGTAAAGGGGATGGTCAGGGAAACGTGCCCAAATCGACTGGAAATATCTCAGATATCTCTGGGGTAGAGCAGTCGGAAAGTCAGGAGTTAGCTCAGACGACGAGTTCTTAAGTCTAACTTTAAGAGAAATAAACGATGACATTAAATGTTGGAGAGAATACCAACGAAAAGAAGAGATACCGCTTTTAGCATTACATGCAACATGGGTAGCAGTACAGTCAAGGTCGAAGAAGATAATTAGTCCTGACAAACTTATTAAAGGTCAGGGGCGACAGATGAGTTCTATTGAGATGATTGCAAACTTTGAAAAGATGCACGCAAGAGCAATGGAGCTAAAGAGAAAGGCAGGTGAGAAATAGATGTCTGAAAAAGCTGGCGAGTTGTATATTCCTTTAGAACTAAAAGATAGCTTTACGGAAAAGCTAAACATGGCCAAGTCAACAGTTCTTGGATTTGGTAAACTTGCTATGGGTGCTGCTCTAGGGGTTGGAGCTGCTTTTGTTGGAGCTGGAGTGGCTGGAACTAAAGCATTTGTAGATTTTGAAGGGCAAATGAATGAAGTTTTTACTCTCATGCCCGACATTACTAACAAAGCAATGAAGGGTATGACAAAAGATACAAAAGACTTTGCTAAAGAATTTGGAGTATTGCCCGAAAAAGTAGTGCCAGCTTTATATCAATCTATTTCTGCTGGAGTTCCTCCCGATAATGTGTTTAGTTTTTTAGAAGTAGCTCAAAAAGCGGCGGTTGGCGGAGTTACTGAGTTAGAAACAGCCGTAGATGGTATCTCTTCTGTTGTAAATGCTTATGGCTCTGATGTAATTAGTGCTGGCAAAGCATCAGACCTAATGTTTTCAGCTGTTAAAAAAGGCAAGACAACTTTTGGGGAATTATCTCAATCTTTGTTCCAGGTAATTCCTACTGCATCAGCTATGGGAGTTAAGTTTGAAGATGTAACAGCTGCTATAGCTGGAATGACAGCACAAGGAACTCCAACTAGTGTAGCAACTACACAGATGAGACAGATGCTCAATGAATTATCAAAAGCTGGAGGAGAGACTTCTAAGACGTTTGAAAAAATAGCGGGTAAGAGCTTTAAAGAATTTATAGCTGAAGGTAATAACACACAAGATGCTTTGAAGCTATTAGAGAAGCATGCTAAAGATTCTGGAGTAGGAATAAACGACTTGTTTGGTAGTGTTGAAGCTGGAGCAGCAGCTTTACAATTAACTGGAAAAGGAACAGATACGTTTTCAGCTAACCTCAAAGAAATGGAAAATTCTGCTGGAGCTACTGACGCTGCTTATGGTAGAATGGAAGAGGGAGTAGGGCGCTCTTTAGACAAACTTAAAGCTGCTGGAAAAGTAATGCTTCTTGATTTCGGTGAGAAATTAGCACCAGTTCTTGCTTCGTTTGCCGATACTGTCCAGAAAAATATGCCTGCAATTCAAGCAACAATTGAAAAAGCTTTTAGTGCTATTTCCAATGCAATAAGCATAGCAAGAGAAGCTTGGGCTTTCTTTATAGATGGTATTAAGGGAACGGGAGACCCGGAAGCAGTAGTAGGAACTTGGTCTTATTATTTTTATAAATTCGGTGAGACCGTTACTATAGTAAAAGATGCTTTGACGAGTGCTTGGGCAGTTATTGGTCCAATTTTACTAGCTTTGGCTCAAGCAGTACTAAGCGTCTTTGCTGGAATAGACTGGGGAAGTCTTGGAAAACAATTATCTGAAGCCTGGGGAACATTAAAGCTTGCTTTGGAACCAGTATTGCCTCTATTAAAAGTATTAGCTGTAGTGCTTGGAGGAGTTTTAGCAGTAGCAATTGGAATCTTCCTTGGCTTATGGAAAGGCGTAGTAAGCGCTATTGGTGGAATAGCAAAGATGCTGTCTGGAGCAATTACAGCTTTTTCTGGTTTTGTTGGTATAATTATTGGTTTGTTTACTGGAGATATGCAACAAGTAAAGAAAAGCTGGGAAGCTCTGTGGACTGGAGTAAAGACATTCTTTTCTGGTATAAAAGATGCAGTTATCGGTCTTGTAGGTGGGTTTGTTACGGGAATCATAGATTTCTTTAAAACATTATACAATACGCTAGTTGGGCATTCTATTATTCCTGATTTAGTGAACGGAATAATTGCTTGGTTCCAGAAACTTCCAGAAACTCTTCTTGCAGTATGGAGCAACATAAAAGCAAAAGCTATAGAGTCTTGGAACAGTATTAAGAGCTCAATTATTACAAAAGCTTCAGAGATAAAGACGGAAGCTGTTGCTAAGATAAGTAGTATAGTTTCAGCTTTAGCCGATTTGCCAGGTAAAGCTTATTCATGGGGTAAGTCAATCTTTCAAGAGCTATGGGATGGAATGAAGAGTACTTTTTCTAGACTTAAAGATTGGTTTAACGCTAATGTTGTACCGTTAATCAATAAGTTAAATCCTTGGGCACGTCACTCTCCTTCTCTAGTTGATAATGTAAGAAGTGGAATTAGAGCTATTGAGCAAGCATATTCGGGAATGAGTATTCAAGTTCCAAGTTTAATGAGTACTTCTTCGGGTTCTTCGTCGAGTTATAACAAGGTTTCTAATGATGTTTATAATGTAACGATTGAAGCTGATAATATTAAATCATTACAAGATATGATTAGATTATTTGAACAATTACCTCAAGCCCAAAGGAGTCTCTAAATGGCAAAACGAATAATGGAGCTTGCTAACAAAAGAACAGAGACTAGCCGTCATTACCTATTGGATAATGGAAGTATTGAAGCTGAGATATTTTCTCATGCAGTAAACTACAAAGACAAGGCAGGTAAGTTTCAGCCTATCAATACAGCTATTCAAGCTAAGGCACAAGCGTTTAAGAGGAGCGGAAAAGCTGATATCGCGTTAGCTTTTGCGGTAGAAAAAGCTCCTTACAAATGGATGGCGGCGGAAAAATCAGATGGCTATCACGTCTTTGAAGTTGGAGAGGCGCATGCTGCAAGAATATTGTGGCGTTTAAAGAAAGCTATCAATTCACCAGCTTCAATCTCAGCTAATCGAATTGGTAGTATGATAAAGTATATTAAGCCTTTCCCGATGGTTGACGTCAATTACTACAGCTTACCTGATGGGATAAAAGAAGAACTTATACTCACAAACAAGAACGCGCCAAAAAACTACACTTTTGAGATTATCCCCGAAAACAATACAACTCTAACCGAGAACCCGGACAGTTCAATTACAGCAGAAGGTATTGAGGGCGAGCACAGCTTTATTATCCAGGCTCCGTTTGTAGAGGATGCAGCTGGGGTAAGGGGCCCGTTAGTCTCAACGCTCACCAAAGCGGGGGAGGCTTATGAGCTAACTTTAGCAGTAGATGAGGCCTGGTTAAAGGCAAGTGATAGGGCATACCCGGTTGTAATCGACCCGACGACCGCGACGATACAGCCGTCGAGCGCGGACGCCTATGTACTAGAGCAGGATATCTATGTGAACTCGAACTACGGGAGCACGGTTGACCTTTTTATGTGCTCGCATGCTGGTTATTGCGGCCATGGTCTTATCAAGTTTGACCTCTCAAGCATCCCGGCGGGGCAGACTATCAACTCGGCTGATTTGAGCCTGTATCACAACTGGAACAACAACTCGGTTACACTTGATTACTACGTCCAGCGCATTACCGCAGACTGGGCGGAAGGTACCGTCACTTGGAACAATAAACCGGCAAACGATGGGGCGACCAGCACGACGATGCAGACGAGCCAGGCAACGTTTGGCACCTGGCGAACGGTCAGTATCACCGCTCTGGTTGCGGCGTGGAAAGCCGGGACATACTCTAATTACGGCGTGTATCTCAACGCCTATCAAGGCTCAAGTAGCCAGTTTTACTGGGCGGGATTTTGCTCAAACAACTACGCCAGCGACACGAGCTTGCGCCCTAAGCTCGTCGTCAATTACGGTACGGTGCCTACTGCGCCGACTGCGCTATCTCCCGACTCAAACGAGATATTCGACGCGGGCGATACCAAGCGCTTTTCCTGGACACACAACGACCCCGAGGGCGACGCGCAGGTATCGTATCAGGCGATATTTTACCGGGTGGCAGATGGCGCGACTATTCTCGATACTGGCGAGGTTGCGACATCCACCCAATACCGGGATGTTACAGCCGCCACCTTCGTCAACGGCGTGGCGTATCAGTGGAAAGTTAGGACTAAAGATACGTATGGTGGGTGGGGACCATACTCACAGCTCGCCGCGTTCAAGTGCGGCACACCTCCAACCGTGGCCATCACTTCTCCATCGGCTATTACCGACTACACGCAAGGAATCGTAACGGTAGAGTGGGATTACTCAGACCCGGAATCCCAGGCTCAATCAAAATATCAAGCCAAGCTTTATACAGCAAGCAAATCAAGCTTATTGGAATCAAGCGGCGAGGTATCCGGTACCGATGGGACATATACTTTTGCCACGCTTCTGGAAAACAACACGGCCTATGTCGTCGAGGTGACGGCATGGGACACATACGGGCAATCCGACACCGACGAGGTGGCTTTTGCGACCGACTTTATAGAGCCTGCTACGCCGACACTGGCGATTACTGAGCAGGCCTCTCAAGGGCGGATAAAGCTTGAGATAACTAACCCGGCGTGGGATGCGGACGGACGCTACGAACAAGACGATACAGCCGTTGTCTATGCCGGGACTTGGGAAACAGCATCGGGCTCAAGCCTAAGTGGGAACTCAGCCGAATATTCGGCCATGACTAGCAGCACTGCTATTTTCACATTTAACGGCACCGCGGTAACATGGATTTCTCGCAAGTCGGTAAGCGCCGGCATCGCCAAAGTCTATATAGATGATGTTTACCAGCAGGATGTCGACCTGTACAGCCTTGAAGTATTGAACCAGGAAGCCGTATATACTAAGACGGGGCTCAGCGCCAGCGAACACACGATTAAGGTCGAGGTTGCGGGCACCAAGAATGCATCAGCAAGTGGCTATAACGTATACGTAGATGCGTTTGATATTCCAGTTGTAGCCGAGCTTTTGTATAACAACCTGTACCGGCGAATCTCGCCCGCCGCCTGGGAGCGTATCGCAACTGAGCTTGCTGTAAATGCTACTTACTATGATTACGCGGTTGCAAGCGACATTGACTATGATTATAAGGTAGTAGCAGTAGCAGTTACTTACGGCACTGCTGCTAGCACTATTCAATTGGCAGAAATTACGCTTACTGGAGTGTGGCTGCATGATACTGAAGACCCAGAATTGACAGCTTTAAAGATTTTAGCTCTTGCAGATTCTCAACCAAAAGAAATGTTTGAACATGATGTACGTTTCTTGAAACCTGCTGGAAGGCAGTATCCAGTAGCTGTCTTTGGAGACGCGAAAGAATATACTTTTTCAATTGTTTCAGCTTTGTTTAGTTCAAATACTGATTTTGAAACACTAAAAACTCTTTATAATAGAGAAGCAACATTGTGCGTACGAGATAAACGAGGTAAGAAGATATTTTGTGTTCTTACTCGCTTGCCTGTTGAAGAATTGTTTTACGGAGTAACAGTCGATTTAAACTTTATACAAGTTGACTTCGACGAGGAGGTGTAGCGATGCAAAACTTGGCACAAGTAGGATTTACTCGTCAGAATATTATTGATGCTTTACATGCGGGCAATCGCCATGTCTCGTTTCGCTACGAACTCTTAGATTCAAATAACTTATACAAAGCAGACATTACGAATAAAATTCTTTCAGCAAGTGTTGGTCATCAAGCACTATCTCAAACAAAGCGCACGGCAAGCTTTGACATAATTGACGATGAAACAATTGACTTTTTATCCGACCGAATTAAGCCGTATGTTAGATTAGTAATGAGAGGGGTATCGAGTACTGTCAGTCAAGTTTATCAAGGAAATCAGAGTTGGCCAGTATTACTTGCAACAGGTACAGTGTACGTTGAGTGGCCGCTTGGAGTGTTTTTACTTTCAACTCCGTTGCGCAAAGCGGGTAAAGGGGGAGTAATTGAACGAAAAGTAGCGGCTTACGACCAAACGCAAGTACTGGTTGATGATATAATTGCATCGAGGTATACAATAGAGACGGGTACAAACTATATTACGGCAATTAAAGCGTTACTAGACAGTGCAGGAGTTACAAATCAAAATCTAGCTCCTATAGCTAATACGCTCCCCCTAACAAGAGATTGGGAGCCTGGAAAAACTAAGCTCGCTATTATAAATGATTTACTTGAAGCTATAAATTATTTAGCGATATATTTTGATGAAAACGGCGTTGCAATTGCGCAATCGTATACTTCTCCTACTATTCGTGCTAGTGAATACACATATGCTACTGACTTAAAAAGCGTTGTTATGCCTGAAGCAATTGACCATTTTGACTTAGTTGATGTTCCTAATAAATGGGTTTTAACTGTATCGAATCCAGAGCAAACTCCCTTAACTTCAACTACAACAAACGAAAACGTTGATTCTCCTACAAGTTATCAATCAAGAGGGAATCGATGGATTACTAGATTTGAGCAAGTAGAGGCAGCAACTCAAGAAGTACTTGATGCTAAAGCTGAGAGAATGAAGCAAGAAGCATCTCAGATTTATCGTAAATTTGAGTGGGAGAGCTTGATTATGCCAATGCATTCGCACTTCGATGTTTACACGTTAGAGATAGATGAGCTTGGCTTTAGTGAAAAAGTATCTGAGACATCATGGAGCATGGAGCTTAAAGCAGATGCGTTAATGAAGCATTCTTGTCGTAAGATTGTAGAGGTGTAGCGTAAATGGACGCTTATGAGTTCTTAGAGATAGTTGGGGCTAAAGAAAAATCATTAGTAGTTGATATTAAGTTTGGTTACATTGACGAAAATTATACAACTGGAAAGCCGAAAGTATTATTCGATGGCGAAGATGCGGTAAGCACAAAAGCATATCCTTATTTGTCATCGTATACTCCAGTTGCTAATGATAGAATAATGTGCTTACAAAAAGGAAGCGTAATTGTAGTTGTTAGTAAAGTAATTATTTAGTTTTTTTAGAGAGGATGGCTAAGAAATGGGAAAAGCGGCACACGATGATATGCTTGACGGAGGTTTGTTAGTACTTAAGAACAATGTAACTAAGATGGTTGCTTGTACATCCGAGCCAACTACTTACGCTGAAGCTACTGACCTTGTAGGTGCTACTCCTGCCGGGTATGCTTTGGCGGATGCTACGTTGGCCGCCACCGATATGCTTATAACCGACAAAATAGATGTTACAAAAGTTGGCCGTAAGTTAACGGTAGCAGAGATGGCTGATGAAGCCGTTGATGCAACTGGAACTGCTGCACACGTAGCATTGGTTGATGTCTTAAATGAAAAGCTGCTTTACGTGACTACTTGTACGCAGCAAGAATTAACTCTAGGCAATACTGTAACGTTTCCATCTTGGACTATATCAATTGGTAATCCAGCATAGGGGTATAAAATGGAAGATAAAAAGACTTTAGAAATCCAAGACGGCCAACTAGGCTCAGGGTAGGTGATATAGATGTTGCAATTAGTAACCGGTGGGACTACGGGCTTGCTGAATGGCACGCTTGTAGATAACAATAATAAACTGGACTTCTCTTCGCTGTCTTTAAATACCGCTATCAATATGCACATGCGTGGGTCGGTAGCGAGTGAAGAATCAGATGATACCACTTTTTCTATGCCTTCAGGATATGGGGAGCTGCAGGTATCGTTTGACGGAGGCTTCACTTGGTACGGCTCAGCAGACGCGCCAACGGCAGCACCATCTATCGGGCCGGTAAATATCCCGATTAAGATACGGCAGACGCAGATATCGGCGCAATCGTCGGGCGACTTTACAACCGCCGGAGCGTTCGGCGCGGCTACTCCACCTGCGCAAGTCGAAAACATCAACGTCGTGATGACTTCCGAAAGCGTCCATCGGGCAAGCTGGGACGCTACGACCGACAATGTGGGGGTCGTAGAGTACAAGCTCGAAGTTTCGACTGATGAGTTTGACCAAAACGCAACAACTATCGCTGACGACATAACCGCCCTCTATCGCGATATCAACGACTTATCAGTCGACGTCCACTGGGCAAGGGTCTCGGCTGTTGATGCAGCTGGGGCATGGTCAACGCCTGTGGTATTTCCCTTCACCCTACCCACCGCCACAAGTGTTTCCGTCACCGGCACCACCTATGTCGGGGAGGTCTTAACACTCAACTACACCTACAATGCGAACAGCTACGGCGCGGAAGGTACTTCAACCTTCAAATGGTATCGGGGCGACTTGGCTGACGGCTCGGACGCGGTAGAGATTAGCGGTGCAACCGCTAATCTCTACACCCAAGTATCAGCGGACGGAAACAAATACGTCACAGGTGAGGTAACTCCGGTCGCCACGCGCGGGACTACGGCGGGGGTTGAGGTTGCGGCGACGGCTGCGACGGTTACTGACCCCTATCTCATCACCCTAAACAATAGCGATGTAGTCTCGCTCACTGGAGGCAATATGGTTGCACTGGTAAGCGCTGGTACACTTACTCAGACGGCGGTGGACACGTTTACATTGGACACCTATACGGATGGCGGGACGGATAAAACAGCTGCATTGCGCTCGCAAAGCGCTCTTAGCACCTACACATTTAGAGCAAAAGCTTCAAATGTTGCCGACTTAGGTACAGCAAGTGCACGACTTATAAGCATCACTGATAATGTGCGTGTTCCTACCAATGAAACAGCTAATGCTGATTTCATAGGACAGCGTAAGATTGCTGTGTGGTTCAGGGATAACGCTGGAACGAGAGAAGTGTATATCGCTACATTCGACGACAGTAGTGTGGCTACATATTGGAACCCTACTGCTAATCAATGGGACTCTAATGTTGTTTGGTATTCGGTGGTAGACAATGTAGATATAGTAATCGCTGAGGTACAAAAAGACGCTACAAATTATACTATCCGTGTCTACAAGGCCGATGGTGTAACCGCTGCACTTACCAATCAGCCGACCGTAAGGGCTAAATCAGCTATAAGGGGTTCGGCAACTGATGATTACGTTGTAATAGGCGACCATATTTTGGAAACTATTTATGGACAGCATGACTACGATTTCCAAATACAACAGGCTCAGTAGGTGATTATGTGGAGACACTCACCGCCTACACATCGAATGACCCCAACGGGCGCTTTACTCTCACCGACCGTAGGATAGATGCCGTCAACCTGGCGCGAGATGAGAACGCCTACAATTACCTCTACAAGGGCGCCGACTATTTTACCGGCTGGGATACCCTTTTCACCGTCACACCGGAGCAGGCGTCGGCAAGCGGGGCTGAAGCCGCCGTTATCGGCATCGGGGATACCATTGGAGGCTACAACGCGTGGTCGAGCGGGATACATTTCGACCTCGTATATGATGGCAGTTTCAAGTTTCGCATCGTCAACGAGGCGACCGGCACGAGCGATACCTCTGTTGCGGTTTCGGTAAGCACACCTTATTACATCAAGTTTCACCGGGCGGGCATGCGCGTAAAAGCGCTTATTTACTCCGACAGCGCGTGCACAGCCCTGGTGGACACCTTACTACTTATTGATGTGGCCGACAACGCCAGGTTCAAAAACATCTTTGCTGTCTGCTCCGAGAACAGCGCGAGCACACAGACCATATCGTTTTCTGTTGAAAATGTGCACATCTATACTTTTGAGATAGCCGAGTACGCCGACCTGATGCGGGTATTGCCAGCTCATGCCAGCCACGACTTTGAGACCTACCCAAACGGATGGACGCCGACAGCGCCGAGCGGCACAGTGCTTGAGCAGTCAAACGCCTGGTCTAATGCCGGGGATTATAGCCTGCGCCTAGCCGGTAAAAGCGACGGGACGGATGCGCCGAGCCTGGAACAGACCCTCAGTGCCCAGGGAACGAACGAGGCGTATATCGCATCGGGGTATGTCAATCTTGCCTCAATCGCCGATGGGCACAACGCACAACTATTTGCCATTCGTCTCTACAACGGCTCATCATACAGGTGGGTCGTGGCGGTCTGCAAGAGAACAGGTAGCTCGTACAAGTGGGGACTGGCGTGGTATAACGGCTCCACCTGGACGCTTATCGAGTCGGCAAACCATCGGGCAAGCCTTAACACAAAACAATACGTGCAGCTTGTGGGAAATCACGGCACCGGCGGGAACCAAACCTCGGTGACAGTGTATGTCGGGGCGCAGGCCGTGGCGCAGATGGACGGGGCGAGCCTGGTAGGGTATTTCCCCAACAAGGCGGTAATCGGCAAAGTCACAACCTCGCTCGGTTCGTTAAACTCCGAGTTTTATGTCGATGACTTCTTTTTGTACCACGGCGGAATACTGCGTCGCGCCTCAATCGAGCAGACCACCGATGGCGAGTTTGCGATAGCGGCAAGGCTGGCGTATCAACACGCCGCAAACGCTGACGGCCTCGCCAAGATGATAAAGAGCACCAACAAAAGTAGCTTTACCCTTGCAGCGACTACACCGACCATCGACACGCCGAGCTATGACGACATGCCGCACGATGGCGGTATCATCGACGTAGGAAGCGATTTGCGGTACTTCCACACCCGCTGCCCTTATGCGGACGGCACGCAGAACCGGCGCACGACCGTATATAGCTCTGCGGACGGGGATGAATATACATCTGTTGCAACACAAGACAGTTATGTGTTCCAGATGTCGCGCTTGACAACCGATGGCAAAGTAATCGGCTCGGCGCGGTATTATGATTCAGGCAACCTCGCCGCGACCAATGTTAAATTCGCCACATATAATATAGCGACCGGCTCGTTTAGTGTCGGGGCGACAATCGCTGCGTATGACGATATTGCCGGTCGCTTCCCGTCAGAGGTTGAGATATTCCAAGACCCCTACACCGGATATCTGGTTGCGCTCATCCGTTATGACAACTATGTGACATGGACAGGTGCGCATCAGGCGTACAGAGTATCACCAGATGGCGGCGCTACATGGGGGTCGCTTGTTAGCCTGCTGGATTTGTGGGGCTACAAAAACGGGCGCATCAGGGCAACAGTTATTAAAAACCAGCTTTGGGTAACAGGGCGAAGCGCAGATAGCGATGTCAGTAATAAACAGCTATGGGTTGGAATCTGCAACCTCGACCCCGATACCGATTATGACTATCTGGAAATTGTCAACGAGCTTAAGCACTCATACCATGAGCACCACCAGGAAGAGAGCAACGGCGATTTAACCTACATCGAGGGCGACTGGCCGTATATACACTTCGCGCAAGTCGCGGGGGTGCTGGGATACTACAAAATCAAAGCGCCTGTCTATGGGCCAATCCTCGCCACCCCAACGCTGACCCGAGTCGGCACTGACATCAGGATAGATTGCGACATCACACAACTGCTCGACGGCGACACCAAAGCCGCCTATTATCGAGATTCCGACACTGTCACGAGCACCAAACCGGACACAGTAGGCCAAAGCGTATGGTTTGACATGGATGATAGTCTTGTCCAGGCTGGCGATACTTTTACGGTGCTTGAGGCAATTGTGGGAACCATGCCGGATAGCGTGGTGGGGATTGCCGGGGTAGAGCGTGATGGGGTTTGGTATTGGAGCGAGGAGAGCGAACCGATACTCGCCAACAAGTTAATCATGCTTTATTCGCATATTAGAGAAGCTAACGCATTAAAAGTACCAGTGGTAAGAGGTTTACGAACAATAGCTGAGTGTAGTGTTTTCTCTCCTGGTGGAATAGTGAATTTTACGGGCGAGCACTCAGATAAATTTGACTTATCTCTTGATAGCGAGAACTGGTACTCAGAGATTGAGATATCGGAAGGGATGCAGACATTTTATCTCGGTATAACTCCAGGGGAGCAAGATACAAATGTTAATGTGAGATTAAGGATACCAAGATGACTCAATACTGGCCTGTAATATTAGCGAGACTAGTCTTGAGTATTGATGATTGCAGTCACACTCTCTATTCTCAGACAATCACGATGTCTCAAACTCAATACTGGCCAACACTACTCAACGCGACGCTTGAGATAGCTATATCAGATACTCAACACGCGCACCAGGCAGAGAATATTACTCTTACCCAAAATCAAACTTTAAGTATAGACAACGGCGAACACAACGCTGAGTCAACAAGCGTAAATATTCAGATAACTACTCAATATTGGCCGGTAATATTAAGACAAAGTATTTTAGACATCCAAGATTCTTTGCACTTAATTGAGTCTGACAGTGTCGTTCTCTCACAAATCTTAAGCTGGCCGTACATACTGCGCTCCGGAATTAGTGATAACAATCACGCAATAGAATCTGATAACTTGAGACTGCAAGACTACGAAGTCTATGACATTATCGTTTTGTTACCGTTGATGGTTGATGAATCAGACCATGAAATTGAGTCGGATGAAATAGTACTTGCGCAAAAACACTATATTACGTTAGACGATTGTGAGCACGTACACAATACTGAAAGCGTTAAATTATCAAGAAACCCGATACCAGCTAAGAGCACAATCCACATCGTCGAGTCGGACAACTTAAATTTAACGCAGGCGCACACAATATACGTCGATGGTTGTGAGAGCTCACATGAAGCACAAGTATTAGTATTGATAGAACATAAAACGCTTATCATTGAAGACTCAGCGCACGAATTAACTACTGATTCATTAAAGCTTGAAGAAAAATCAACGCTAATTATCGTAGGTTGTGAACATTCTCAAGCGTCTGATATTGTGTCGCTTACTCAAAAACACTTTCTTATTGTAAGTAGTTGTGCACATGAGCATATGAGTAAAAAAACACTAATATTGGTTATTAGACGTTTATTTGCTAGAACGTATATTAGTGTTGAGCTGCTATCTAGAACAGAGATAATAAATGAGTTAAACGCTTTAACAAGTGCAACTGTAGATTTAAAAGCTCAGACACAAATTCAGAAAACTTTAGCTGCCAAGACTACAATATCTAACGACTTGAAAGCAAGGGTGAAAAAATGATTTTAACGGAGAAAGACGAATTTTATCTCTATGTAGGAGACAAAGGAGTTCCATTTATTATTGAACTTGTGTTAAGTGATGGCTCTGACTTAACTACTTATGAAGGGCCTATTTCGGTTGGTTTTAAGTGTCTTAAAACAACTGTAGTATTAGACTTTGAGATTGTTGATGAAGAGAATAACTTGATTCGTAGAGATATGGATGGCACAGAATTTAGTGTTCCTGGTGATTATAGTTGGCAATCAGTAATAGATGCAACTGGTGTAAGATTGTCTAGTCTTGTGCATAAAATGGAGCCAGGAAAGTTGACTGTAGAGCGAGGAATTGTTCCTGTCCCTGATAATGTTTAGTTTTTTTTGTAGAGAGGAGAGCTATGGATTCAGCAACTGCTTTTATGCTTGGAGTAATTGGCGGAATACCCATTGGATTTATTTTGAAATGTATGAGCGATAAACTACAATTTTTCGAGAAAGAAGCTAAACAATGAAAATGGCTCAGCTATGGGTAATATATGTAACATTGGGAATCTTTGTTTTTTTAGCAATATACGGGTGTATTGCAGGAACAAAAACAGACCCTTTCATAGCTGGGATAATTGGTTCAGTATTCGGGCTAGCTTTTGGTATCTACCTTAAAAAAGGAACTAATGGGAAGGGTGAGTAATAGTGTCAGAAGGAATTAAAATTATAACAACTTATAAAAGCCCCGATTTTAACAGAGTTATCAGACCTATACCCAAGAAAGCAGTATTACATCATAGTGCTGGTAGGCTTGCAGGAGACATAGCAACACTTACAGCTAAAGACGATAATTACGTATCGTGTCATTATGAAATAGCCAAGAATGGTGATGCTTATATGCTTGTCCACCCTATGCATGCAGCTTATCATACTGGAAGAGCTATTGCTGGTTGGGGAAATAATGACACAATAGGCTTTGAATTTGAAAACTTAGGTAACGGAAAAGACTCGTTTACCGATGCTCAAATAAAGACTATTGCTTACCTGTTAAGCATGTACAAGATACCCAAAGAAGGAATTAAAGACCACAAAGCTATAGCAATTCCTGTTGGAAGAAAAAGCGACTTAGCTTCTAACTTCCCATGGGAAAAGTTCTGGTCCGTATGTTATGGAGGGGGAACTAAAGTGACTATTACTGAACCAACTTTTAAAATAACAATATTTGTTAGAGGTCAAATAAAAGACTTCAAACCAGCTATTGAAAAAAAGATAGCTCTTATAAACAATGGGTCTGGGTTTTCCCTATATCCCTCTGATGACGATAAAACTCTTAGTGTAATTGCAACATTAAGCTCTCTCTTGGTCATAGAAGAGGCAGCCAGATATTATAAAGCAAGCTATCATGTTGAAAGAAATACTCCTTAGTACATAGTCGATAGACTTATCAAGGTTATTTCATGGTTTACCAGATTCATCCTGTTAGGACTTAATTATGCTTATAATAATAGTATATGACGACAATCTTACTATGCTAAGAATGAATCTGAGTGATTCAAATATATAGCTTAAGGAGGTGAACAGTTTGACTTGGGGTGCAAAAATCAAACAAAATGATGAGGGCAAATGTGTAACTTGTGCTAAGTCGCCATGCGCAGCCGGTAAGATGGCATATCCTATAACGCAGATTCTTCATGCGGTTGATAGTGGTATGCCAACATGGAGTAATGGTACTGTTATTTTCGATTGTACAAGCTACGAAGAAAAAGAAAATAACGATATAGCTGAGGGCATATCTGCATAAAGTAATCTTAGTCTAACTAAAGGAGGTGAAAAAATATGATGCAAGATATTGTTATGATACTAATGATAGCTGTTTTCGTTGAAGGGCTAGTTCAGTGGTTCAAAGCTGAATATCGTAAAAGCACATGGGTATGGGCTTCTCTTATTATCTCAACTATAGCTACTATTGCAACAGGATTTAATCCTCTTACAATGTTGGGGGTAGAAGGTCAGTATCCTCAGTTAACACTGTGGTTTGGATATTTCATGGGTACAATTATTCTAGCTCGTGGTCCCAACTATGTTAGTGACTTCTTTGGTTCATACAAGCCATCTAAAACATAATATACTTTGAAACACGTGCATATAAAAACTGGAGGGTTAAATTCCCTCCAGTTTATTTGTTTTCTGCTACAATTATTTTTAAACAACAAAAAGGGAGGTTTCCCTCCCCTTAAGTTTAGCTTACAGCCAAGTTACGTCTACGTATTCTTCTGTAACTTTCTTCAAGTTCTCGTAATCACCAGAAGTAGCTTTAGTCAAATACTCTTGAACGTGTTCTACAGTATACCCCGCTTTCTTAAGAGCATTCTGCGTACGACTCATGATAGTAAAAGCATTTCCTTCTGGTTCTGCAAGCCTGATGGTTCCAATACTTGGCTTACTCATTGTTGGTTCCCCTCTCTCTTAAATGTTTTACCTTACAGTTCTATTATAAAGGGTTGCACGTATGTCGTACATACTCTTACAACATTTCTTACATCTTAATTAAAATAAATTAAAAAAACATTAAACCTTTTGACATCTGAAGCCGATAATACTAATATGAAACAAATTATCGGAAAGGAGGATTCAAATGGAAGGCATCGACGGATTAGATTTACAGACAATCTTAGCTTACGGATTCATAGCTATGGCATTTCTCGATAAGCTAGGAGGTAAAGGTCGAAAGTACAGAGCCAGGGATTAGTAAAGGAGGTGTTTAGTTTGTTAGAGAAAAAGATACATTACACGTTAATGGCTTTTGGCAAAGATATGCATGCACAATTTGATATCGTTGTTGAAAGCGACGGAGAAACTAAAGTGAAGGGAGGTTATTCAGGCCATGAAATGGAGCATACGTTCTTAAATCCTAGAGACATGGTTATATACTTAGAAGGCTTTTTCAAGATGTCTCGTAAAAAGTTCAAAAATATGCCATTAGGATTAGATGCTCTGAGAGATGAATGGATTAAAAGAGAGGACAAAGTTAAATTAAAAACAGCATAAGGTCGATAAACTTGGAGAGGGGCCCACCATAGCCTCTCTCTTATTTTATTATTTTTTTAAGAAAGTATGTACGAATAGCGCACAGTGGTTTATACTAAGACTATAAGGTAAACGCTAGGATTTAAGGGGGAACCGGGAATGAACGAGAGAGAAGCAAGAAACAGAGATTATCAATTTACAGGAATTTACAGCAGATGGAAAGATGAAGCTATTGAAGCAAGAATGGCTGAAATTAAGAAAGATGGATGTAAGGCAGTTTGGGTTAAATCAGATAGCGGTGGTTACAGTATATACGCAGATGAAAGATATTTTGCTAACGAAACTCTAAAGAATTTTGACAAAGAGATGCAAGGCATAGTAAACACAAAGCAATGGCTTTTAGATAAATATCAAGAAGAGCTTAAAAAAGTTCAAGAAAGAGAAGAACGCTTAATTCAACGCAAAGAAGAATGTGAAGAAATTATGGCTAAAAAGAAAAAGTAGTTTAACATTCTGAGAGCTCTCATCTCAGAGAGCTCAATTGAATAGTAAACTAACTATCATGAGAGGACTAAAATGAAATCAGCTAAAGAGGCAATTAAAGAAGCTAAAGTAAAAAATGCGGCATTTACTTTTAATGAAACATCTAAAGAGTTTGTCAAAAACTTCACAAAAGTAATGGAAGGTAAAATATCAAGAATGCCAGATGCTATGGAACAAGCTGATGAATTGATAGAGCTTCTTAAATCGATGAAAAACATAATGGGCAAGAGATAACTAAGATAATACCCCCTTATTATCTTATTATGGGAAGGGCTTCGGTCCTTCTCTTTTATATTCAGTTAAAGCATGCTTAATGTAAAAACTATAGATGATAAAACATATGTCAATATTCTGTAGGTTGCTTAGGCTTCATCTGATGAACACTGAATATTTATAAAAAAATAAAAAAAGTAGTGTACGTGTCTGCTTAGCCGTAGTATATTGGAATCACAATATAAATGTCAGCTTTAGGGGGAACTAAAAAATGAAAAAGTTTGTTGTTGGCACACACGTTAAAGAGCTTAAGACTGCTCACAAAGGTATCATAACAGACATTAAAAGAGACATACTTAGTGGAAAAACATATTTTCTTAGAGTGACAATGAATTTACACAGAGGAACAAGATGTGTTTCAAGAGTTTTTGAGAATGATGCAGAGTTTCTTAGTCAATATCATATTCTTGGCGAGAATGAGAAATTTATATAATAAGCTAGGGGGAGCCATAATGGACAAGAAAGATAATGTAACTATTGAAAGTTGGATTTTTGGAGGTACTCGAGTTTCAAAAACTAACAAGCGCATACATTTGTGGATTGATAAAAACGGCAATGAACTTTTATTTAAAGCAAGTAGCTCTTACTCTGTAGGTTATATTTATGAAGCAAAAGTTGAGAGGCAAGAAGGCGAAAAAGTTTTTCTACTTGGCACTCCACGATTCACTGGAATAGCTTCTGACGATAAAGACTTAGTTAATAAACTATCAGCTAATAATCGTGCATCTCTGGCAACACTTTCTCTTATAACACAAGAACGTGCTGCTAAAAAGAATGACAAGCTAGAAATTATAATACAGCAAATAATCAACTTAACTAGAAGCACCCCGCGGTCACAACGCGTTGCATTTATAACGTATATCACAAATCGTCTGTTGAATGAAACTAGTTCAAAATATTAAAGTAGAATATTAAAAAGGGGAACAGTAATGAAAAAAAGTGTATGTTGTATTTTGCCAAGACCCTTGCGAATGCGAGGTACAATGTGAATGTCAGCGACCCGAATTAGTATCTATACATGCGGACAAAGCTGATGCAGAGAAAATGGCTAAAGAGTATTACGAAGGTCATGTTGAAGAAAAAGGTATTCTATTTAAAGACCGATAAAAACGAGTTATATAATAAAAAAAAGTTCTATAAAGGCAGGAACAAAATATTAAGGAGGTTGTTAAATTGATTAGGTCAGAAATAATCTTTTCAAAAGATGCAAGTAAGAGCTATCGTGAAGCTTTAGCTCGGCTCGTTAAGTTTTGTAATGGTAAGATTACTAGAGTTCAAACGATGCCAGAGAGCAATTGTAGGTGGGAAATCGAATGGTCAAATCAGACTGATTATGAATTTTTTGCTAATAAAATTAACTCGATAGGAGGTGTTAGCAGTGGTTAACTTGAAAACGACCAATAATAAACTCGAAATACTAGTAAAAGACGAAGAAGCTGAAATTGAAGTACTCGTTTGTACGTTTTCAGAATCTAAAGTTGTTTTTGTTAAAGTCGATGGTTGTGAAGTAATTTTAGATTCTTTTAAAGATGCAGCGATACATCTTAGAGAAGTATTTAAAGCTCAAGGAACTCCAGTTTTTGGTAAGTCGTTAATTCACTTACTTTATGTAATGAACAACATGGTAGATATTTTTAAATAGGAGATGACAATGTTTTTAGCTTTTATCGAACTAGGGGATTGGGCAGCAGAGCTACCAGACTTCGCATACTTTGCAATAATCATAGCAATAATAGCTTTAGTGTTGTACATGGGGAAAGAACTAAGTTAAAAAAAACAATTATAAAAAAGTATGTACGATGCAAGAGAAGCTTTTTATAGTAGAACTTCAAGGTAACACCTACTATAAAGGGGGAACAAAATGCAAGACAACGCTAAGCGATTTTTAAAAATACTTGCAAAACAATATCGGTGCACTTGTAATGATTGTGATGATTGTAATGACGAGCAACATATGGTAGACAATACTCTTACTGAAAAAGAGAAAGACTTTTACTGCAAACAACGCAAACGGCGAATATTTAAGTAAAAAGGGCTGCTTTAATCTTGGGGTTCTCAGTGACCCTCAGATAAACGTTAGATAGGTCGATATGGAAATATATTAGACTTAGCTAAAGGTTCATCTGAGAGGTAGCTGGGGGTCCCATTTTTAATGTCAAAATATTTAAAAATTTATTAAAAGTATTTTGAATAATCTCAAATCTTCCGAATATATTTAGTATAAATTAGGGATTAAGAGAGGGAATAAGAGAGAGAAGAAAATATATAATGGATTACAATATAGACTTATTGTTGGTATTAGAACATTATAAACTTCTTGAATCTAATGTATCTATAGATTATGATATAAAAATCCCTTGTCCTTTCCATGGTGAACATAATCCTAGCTTATCTATCAATATAGAAAAAGGAACTTATTTTTGTTTTGGATGTGGAATTAGCGGTAATGCTATTAAGATGGTAGCACAAATAGAAGGTGTTAACGAATTAAAAGCAATGCAACTAATAAAGAGGATGAAAACGGGGGATTTTAATGATAATGAACTAGAAGGGATGATGAAAGAAAGATTTGATAAAGAAAAATTGACAAGCGAAGAATTGTTATTTCATTCTCAGTTGTACTACGATTCATTACCTCAGATTAAGTGGAGATTTTACACTAAAGAAAATAAGCTAGCTTTAAAATACTTAAAGAAACGAGGTTATTCAAAAGAAACATTAGTAAACTTTGGCGTTAAACTGAATCCTAACGATATATACCCAGTTTTAATCCCAATATACGAGCAACAGGAATTTAAAGGTAGTATATGTCGAAGGATAGATGGCAATGATGATGAACGTAAGTACTTATATTCAGAGGGATTTAAGAGGAAATTAACGTACATGGGTACAGTAGTAGAAGCTCCAGTGTTGATTACAGAGGGTTCTTTGGATTTAATGAAAGCATGGCAATATGGAGCTAAAAATTCAGTAGCTATTCTTGGTTGGAAGATAACCCCTTACCAAATTGAAAAATTGAAAGAATATACTGATGTTGTAATTTCTGCTTTGGACAATACTCCAACAGGGAGAGAAGGAACTAGAATTTTACGTAAACACTTTAAGAAAGTTATTAGATTTAAATTTCCACCGCTGGCTAAAGACATAGGAGATTTATCAGAATATCAGTGGAAAAGGGCATGGTTTGAAACACAGTTAAAGTTAAAAAAAATACTTGAAAAGAGGTTAGTATGACAGTAAAGTTATTCTCTGATGAACGTTTTTCTAATGAGCATGACCTAGGTTCACTCGAACCACTAGAGCCAGCAGGAGTTAAGTATGACAGTGGAAAACCTCGATGGGATTTACTTCCTTTTGAACAAGTAGAAGAGGTAGTAAAAGTATTAACGAGTGTTGTCCAGTCAGGTAAGTATACTGATGATAATTGGAAAACAGTACCAAATGCAAGAAAAAGATATATTGCTGCTGGTATGAGACATTTTAAAGCTTGGATTTGCGGTGAAAAGCTTGATAAAGAAACAGGATTGAATCATTTAGCGCATGCTATATGCTGTTTGCTATTTCTAATGTGGGGTGATGTTAGAGAAAATATAAATAAAATTTGAATAATTTTGAATCTTTCGAATATATACTTATTAAACAATCATTTACATCTATGGAGGTAGCAAATGGCTAAAGAACAAGGCGGTTCAATGTTAGATTTACTGAAGAATCGCATCAAGAAAAGTGGACAAAGCAAAGAAGGCCAGTTTTATTTAAAAGCCGATTCTAAGAAAAGAGTTCGGTTTTTGACTGACCTTGAAGAAGCAACAGTGGTTACAATGCACGATAAATGGGGAGAAGTAAACACTCCTTGTTTAACACATTTTGGGATGGAATGCCCATATTGCGAAAGAGATGATGTGCGGACAAAAGAGCAATTTATCTGGTCTGTATATTGTTATGATGATAAGAAAGTCCAGATGTTTATGTTCAAAGCGGCTCAAAACTCTCCTGTTCCACACTTGATTAACTTATACGAAACTATTGGTACGATTATGGATAGAGATATTGTAGTTTCTAGGGTTGGTGAAAAGCTTGAAACGCAGTATTCTATAGTGTCAATGGACAAGTCAAAATTTAAGGGTGCAAGCAAGATTAAGCCGTTTACTGAGAAACAAGTATTCGCGCTTCTTAAAGTAATCTTTGAGGTTGACGAAGAAGATGATGACTTTGAAGACGAAGAAGAGAAGCCTAAAAAGTCTAAGAAGTCTAAGAAGGCTCCAAAAGTTTCAAAGCTTGAAGAGCTTATGGATAGCTTAGACGAGTTAGATGTCGATGAAATGGAAGAGCTTGCCGATGAAGAAGACATCGACCTCGACGAGTATATTGACGATGATGACCGTGAAAAGCCTAAGAAGCTGAGAAAAGCTCTTAAGACGGCATTGGTAGAAAAATATGAAGAGGATGAAGACGACGACGATGAATAAAGACAGGTTAGCAACATTATTTGAGTTACAAAAAGAGCTTCAACTTTTAATACATAATGTTGAATTACCCGAGAAACATCCAGAGTTAATCCCTCTCCACGTTACTGGTTTGATAGCTGAAATCGGTGAAGTACTTAATGTTAACAAGAAGTGGAAAACATGGAGAGAGCAAACCGACGAAAGTGATGAGTATTTGTTAGAAGAGATAGTTGATGCATTTAAGTTTCTAACCAACATCACTTTATTTTGTGGATTTGATGCTGATGACATTTATAGAGTATCTGTAGAAAAAGATAAAGAAAATCATAGAAGACAGGAAGAGGATAAATAACGATGATTCTAATAGTAGAAGGAGTTAACAATACTGGTAAAAGTACGCTTATTAACTTCTTAGAATCTTCTCTTGGTTATCACAGCATTAACGACGATACTAACAAAGAATATTCTCACGACAAACATGCTTTTGGCATTCATTCTAAAGCAGTTTTGTTAGCTTATACTAACATTTTAATGAAATGCCCAGATTCATTCAATGTTATTTTTGACAGATTTCATTTATCAGAGTTTGTCTATGGAATGATTGAAAGAGGGTACTACTCTAGTTGGGTATTTGACATTGATGACCAGCTCTTTAAAATGGGAGCAAAGCTTCTTTATATGGAAGATGATTTAGAAAGTGTCAATGAAAGAGCTGGTCGAGATTTAAAGATGCATCAAGAGCTTTTTGAAACAGTTTACAATCAAAGCATGCTCGATAAAATGAGATATAACTTAAAAAATCCAGTATCAGAAGTGTTAGGGTGGATTCAGGATGAGAAACAACAGCAACATAGAAGCTCTGTTAGTCTTATCGAATAGCATAAAAAGCTATGAAGATAAAGAAGTGTTAAATGATATAGAAGATGACTTGGTTGAAGAATTTGTAGTAACTAAAATAGATAAGCTTACGAAAATCTACAGAAAATATCTACAGTTAACTACAATTCCCTGGGTTATTAACTCGAAGCCAAGAACTAGACTAGAGCTTATATGGGATATGAACGGATGTAAGCTGTGTGAAAGCGTACTACATCGGAAGGTAGTTCCTTATGGTAATATGCATCCAAGGTTTATTGTCATCGGAGATGCACCCAGCAGTGCTTCATCAAAGTATCATGAAAACTATGCAAGAATGTGGAGTGATGGTAAAAGCTCTAAGTATCTTAAAAAAGTATTGCACAAGGCAGGAATCTACAACGATTGCTGGTTTACAAATCTAATCTGTTGTACAACGTCTAAAATAAACAGGTTGAGTACTAGGAAAGAATGCAGCCAATGTAGTAAGTTTCTTACGGCTCAAATAAAGCTACTAAAGCCAGAGATTGCAATTTTATTGGGAAATCATGTTACTGAAATGTTTGAGGAAATGAATTATTCTAAGCTGATAGACAGTGTATCGATAAGGCATCCTTCTTACAGCGTTAGGTTTGAAAAAGATGTTGATTTAGATGTTAAAATTATCACTAAAAAAGTTGAGAGGATGAAGTAACATGAAAAACGATTTTTACTTAGCATCTCCATTCTTTAATGAAGAACAGGTCGAACGAGAAGAAGCAATAAAAAAGATACTAAGAGATGCAGGATTCACGGTTTTTAGTCCAAAAGAGAATTGTTTTTTGCCTGCTAAGTCTACGGCGGAAGATAGGCAGAGAGTATTCAAGGAAAATACTGATGCTATTTTTAACTCAAAGATGGTTTTTGCAATAACTGATGGAAAAGATGTTGGAACAATTTTTGAAGCCGGGGTTGCTTTTAGTAGCAGTATTCCAATTGTGTATTTTGCAGAGACATTAGGAGATAATCCTTTTAATTTAATGCTTGCTGCATCTGGAAGAAGAGTTTTTAAGTCTAGGGAAGAAGTTATTAAAAACGTCACAAAAGAAAGTGTGTTTAAGTTATACGTATTTGATGACTTTAGTGGAGACATAGAATGATAGACGATGAAGAACTTGGATTGCTCTATAGGCTAAATAGTCTTGTTAGGTACAATAACAGAGCAAAGATAAAAGATGAGACGGTGGCAGCTCATTCTTACTTTACTTCATTATTTACAATGATGATATGCGATAAGTTGCAGTTATCAGATGAAATAAAGCTAATTGCAATGCAATATTCAATGATACACGATGTACCCGAAATTATTACAAATGACATTACTCATGATGCAAAGCAGTTAATTCCTGAGCTAAATGACATACTTGTTCCCTTTGAAAATATGTTCATTCAAGAGCATTTCCCAGAGCAATTAGATATTTTTAACGTCACTCTTGGAAAATTTGATGATAATATTTTCTTAGCAAGATTGGTAGTAAAGATTGCAGACATTCTATCTGTAATTCAGTATTGTACTAATGAAAAGAAGCTTGGTAATGTGTCTCTAGAACCTTTGCTAAATGAAGCATTACAGGACAAAGCTTTCTTTCAGAAAAAGCTAGAAGAAGTTCTAGATAAAGCAATAATATAACAAGGAGAATAAAATGCCAAAAGACAACAGTTTAGAACCAGTAAAGTTACCAATGACTATCAGATTTAACGAAAGACCAACAACTAGATTCTTAAATAACTTAGAATCGATAGATGTTCAGCTTATTGAATCTCCAACGCTTAATGACTTAAGAAATTATTTGGTTCCTTTTCTTGAAGCAACGTGGTCTGACAATATGTTTGATAGTAGGTTTATGACAATTCAAGAAAAGGATGCAAAAATAATAGAGTGTTTAAAAGGAAGAGCTCTCCCCACTGCACTTGAAACGGTAAATCTAGTATTTTCAATCTCAGGAATTTCTCTTCAAGAAGTAACTCATATTCTCAGATATAGAAATGCTAGTTTTGCAGCTGATTGTTCTGGAGATAAATGGTGGACGCATAAAGATGCTCTTGTCCCAAATTCAATACAGAAATCAGATGAGTTCAATGAAAGATATGAAAGTCTTGTTGAGCAATCTAAGCAGCTATATTGCGATATGATTGACTCTAAGAGAATTTCAATTATGGATGCTAGGTATATTCTACCTCGTTGCTTGTCTACATTTTACTTTATGAGAATGAGTCTTAAGGATTGTATTCATTTCATTATTCAAAGAATTGACAAACAGATTCAACCCGAGACTGACAACATAATTGCATACCAAATGTATTTAAATCTTCTTGAGAGGTTTGCTGTGATGAACGGCATGATAGATATTCATCAACCATCAAAGTTCTATATGTCAATGTCTAGAAGTGGACGAGCGACAAACCTGTATTTCCCAGATGAAGATAGTGATAAGTTTGATTGGAACGAAGATGATTTTATTTATCAGTGTAGAAGAGATGAGATGAACGGAACAAATCCAGAAGCAACAAATTTATTTACAGAAATAATGAGAGAATATGAAGGCTTTATTGCAGCGCAGGAAGCATATAATGAAATATCATTATTGGCTGAGCATGAAGATAGTTTAGATTAGTTTGAATAATCTCAAATAACTGTAATATATACTAATAAAATAACAAAACAACAAAAGGATGAAATAATGTCATATTCGATAACAGCTAACACTTTAGCGGAAATAGTTTTACTAGGGAAAGACGCTTTAAGAGAAGCTCCAATAGTATCTTCTCAAGATACAAGGGTAAGAGAGCTTACAAATTTTTCATTTTGCATTAGGAATCCTCAATCAAGGTTAATTCTCCCTTCAGTTATTAACTTTGATTTAATTCAAGCAATTGGTGAATCTGTTTTAATGTTTTCTCCTACTTCAGAACTTAAATATTACAAGTGGCTAAATGAAGATTGGCAATATTTTTCTGATGATGGAGTTTCACTTTATGGAGCTTATGGAGCAAGAGTCACCCCTTTTATCAATGATGTTGTTGACAAAATAAGGCAAGACGTTACGACAAGACAAGCGTCTATTCCTATTTTAACAAATAGAGATAGTGTTGTTAAGACAAAAAACTTTCCATGTATTAACACAATAAATCTTCTTGTTCGTAATGGAAAGCTAGAATGTCACGTGTATATGAGGTCTAATGATTTTATTGGCAAATTGCTATATGATGTTTTTATCTTCACTTTTGTTCAAGAAGTAATCGCTAATGAGCTTAATCTCAATATAGGGAAATATTATCATACTGCTACTAGCATGCATGTATATGAAAAAGATTGGGAAACATTGAGGTTGATTAAAGATATTCGTCCTGTTAATTTCTCAGTATCCTATACTCTAGACGATGCTTTCTTATTGGCAAATCTTTATCAAAAGATGGTAGACAATAGTGATTTTAGCTATGCTATGCTTGCCAAGTTTGACCCATTTGGTGGCTTGTTAATGAAAGAGCATAATTACCACTCTAGTGGTCTTAAGTATTTTGTAGCTAATGTTAGAAACTCTGCTTGGGCTAGACCTTATGTTCAACATTGGAGTGATAATCTTGTCTAATTGGGTTGATATGGAAATTTGTCAAAGAGAAAGTTGTAATAATAAAGTTAAAAGAAAGGGATTGAAATATTGTTGTCCTGAATGTTGGTATATTATTTTATCTGAAAAAATGAAGGGTCGTGTTTTTTCAGAAGAATCAAAGAGAAAGATGAGTGAGGCAAGAAAAGGGAAGCCTTTAAGTAGTAGAAACAAAGAAGGGATAAAAAAATATTATAAGAGTTTGTCTGCAGAAAAGAGAAAAGCTATAACTTTTAAAGCTATAGAGGCTAGTAGGGGAGTAAAAAAGCCAGATGGTTTTGGTAAAAAGATAAGTAAAGCAAATTCTGCAAGATTTGCTAAAATGACAAAAAGTGAAAGAGCAAGTCACATGAAGCCAGCAATGATTGCATCATGCAAAAATAGTTATTCTGTATCGTCAATTGAGTTAATGATACGAGACATTTTGGATGAAGTTGGTATTAAATATGTAACTCAAGAACTAATAGGCTTCTGGTTTGTAGATATTTATATTCCACATAAAAAACTTATTATTGAGTGTAATGGAGATTATTGGCATAATCTTCCTGAAAGAAAGAAAAGAGACAAACGGTTAAAAAGATATGCTAGAGAAAATGGATATAAAACAGTGTTTCTTTGGGAGTCTAGTATTAGAGAAAATCCAAAAAGAGCTCTAATATATGGACTAAAGGGGGTGGTTTAGGGTGACTGAAATGTGGTGCAACTTGCATCGTCATGATATGTTTTCTCATTTTTGACGGTTTTGGAACGGCAAGGCAGTCTGCAGAACGAGCAGTAGAACTTGGTCAAGAAGCGTTAAGTTTAACCAATCATGGCAATGTTAGTGGATTAGTAGAACATTATCAAGAATGTAACAAAGTTGGCATTAAACCGATACTAGGAGTCGAAGCTTATTTTCAACCAAAGTTTAACAAGAAAAGCTCACGGTTTCATTTAACGCTTCTTGCCAAAAACTTAACAGGATACTCGAACATAATGAGGTTGATGACAGAAGCAAGTACGAATAATTTTTATAGAACTCCTATAGTAACGTTTAATATGCTCAAAGAATGTCATGAGGGGATAATCTGTGGTTCAGGTTGTATGATAGGATTAAACGCTCAGCTTGTCTATGCTAAGAAAACTAACTTGGCTAAGAAGTTTATTAGAGCTTTTTATAATATTTTCGAGGATGATTTTTTCTTAGAAATGATGCCCAATGAACTACCTGCACAATTAGCTTCAAATGTATTTAATATGAAAATGTCTAAAAAGCTTGGAATAAAAGCGGTTCTTACTCATGATTCTCACTATCCTTCACCTGAAGATTTTGATACGTATCAGGTAATGCACAAACTAGCAAAAAGTACTATAGGAGATGCATATAAAACTTTGTACATGCCCTCAGCGAAAGATATTTCGAGGCAATTTAGAGATATTCATGGGGTTAATCCGAGAGAGTATGTTGAAAATGCTTGTTATTTTGCTGATAAATGTGACGTCGATTTAACATTCAAAGAGGTAGTACCACATTATAATTGGGGTATTGCTCCAAAAGAAAAGTTAAGAAAGTTAGTAATCAAAGGGTTGAAAGCAGAAGGCAAAACTAGCGAAGAATACGTCAAGCAAGCGAAGCACGAATTAAAAGTAATTGAAGGTAAATCTTTTGAAGAGTATTTCTTGTTAATTTGGGACTTAATCAATTATGCTAAATCTAAAGATATTGGTGTTGGACCGGGACGAGGTTCGGTTTGTGGAAGTTTAGTAGCTTATGCTTTAGGGATAACTGAAGTAGACCCGATAATCCTTGGAACTCATTTCGAAAGATTTTTAAGGCCCGATAAGAATGCAATGCCAGATATCGATATTGATTTTGATGCTAGAAGACGAGATGAAGTCCTTCAATATATACTTGAAAAAAATAAAGGTCGTTCGGCACCAATATGCACTTTTGGATACTATAAAATAGATAACCTTATGAATGAACTTGGTAAGCTGTGGGAGGTTCTGGATGACGACTTAAAGGCTATTAAGGATAGACTCAATGCTATGATTAAAGACCCACACGATGTATCTGGGGTCCTTAAGAATGAACATGTGAGGATATTCAATAACAAGTACAAAGGTATCATTAAACATTTCATGAAGTTGTATGGCCAAGTTAGATTTATTGGTCGTCATGCAGCAGGAATTGCCGTAACAGATGGTAGAATAGATGACATGGTAGCGTTGCAAAGAGTAAGGGGTGAGCTAGTAACTTCTTATGATTTGAGAAGTCTTGGAATGATAAGTGTTCTTAAGATAGATGCTTTAGGTCTTTCTACTCAATCTGTAATATCAAAAGTAGAGGAGTTAACAAATGTTGATTTTAGATATGATATGCTTGAGGATTCAAGAGTGTATGGAGAGTTTGCAAAGGGTAATACTGTTGGCATCTTTCAATTTGAAAAAGCGGGAGCTATCTCGCTCCTCACAGCTATCAAACCGGATAATTTCCAAGACCTTGTCGCTGTTACAGCCCTTAATCGTCCAGCTCCCATCACATTGGGTCTCCATTCTGCTTTCTTGGATGGTAAAGAGGGCAGAGTAGATAAAAATACTCCCTGGTTTAAATACACAGATGATACTTATGGGGTTCTCGTTTATCAAGAGCAGGTCATGAAAATTTGTAGAGGGTTGGCTCACATGGAATGGCCTGATATTGATAAAATTATGAAATATCTTAGGTTGCGAAAGGGAGATAAAGACGATAGTTTGTTGAAGAAAAAATTTGTTGAAGGCTCAAAGAAGTATTCTAATCTTCCTAAGCGACAAGCTGAAGAGCTGTATGACTCAATGACAAACTATCTATTTAATAAGGGTCATGGGGTAGGGTACACTTTAATCTCATTCTATATGATGTGGCTTAAGATGTACTACCCTACAGAGTTCTGGTATGCTCTAATGCTTAATGAAGAAAATGAATACAAAAGAGAAGTATACAAAGCAAACGCTATCAAACAAGGAATTGTAGTATTGCTTCCTCACGTAAATGCAACGGCTGATTTTAGTTTGCAAGAGCTTGATGGAGAGAGAGTTATCCAGGAGGGAATTTCTACAATTAAAGGAATTGGCATGAAAACGGCCGAATTGATTGAAGAAAGCAGACCTTATAATTCGTTAGATTTATTGCAAGATAGAGTTCCCAAAAGACAACTTAATGCAAAAGTAGTAAGAGCTTTGGAGGAATCAGGAGCAATAGAATTTAATATGGAAAGATACTATGATAGAGTGGTAAGGTACAACAGTACATTATATTCAAAAGCAGAAAAGATGAAGGTGTGGTAATGAGCAATATTGACAAAGAGCAGTTAGCAATTATCATCAAAAAGGCACAGAAAAAGTTTGGTAAGCACGCATTATACACACTTGGTTCTGAAGATGTTGAAATTCCTAGGTGGTCTTCAGGATTACCAGAGCTCGATGAAATAATAGGGGGAGGAATCCCGAAAGGGAGGATAATAGAAATATCGGGAAATGAATCTGCAGGTAAAACAACATTAGCTTATCATTTGTGTGCACAAGTAAGAATGTCAAATTTCTTCGATGCTGAAAATACGTTTGATAAAAATAGAGCTAAGTTGTTTGGAAATAAAAAAGGTAGGCTTATAGTTTCGAGACTAGATTGGGCCGAACAATACTTTGAAATGATGTTTAACATGGTTGATGCAGGAATACCTCTGATAGTTATCGATTCAATCCCTGCTTTAGTTCAAAGGTCTCAATTTGAGGAAACCAATATGGAAAAATCAGGTAGAGTAGGGGGAATCTCAGGGTATCTCAGTCAAAAAGTATTTACTTTACAAAATCACATGAGTAAGTCGGGAACTACTGCTATTTTTATCAATCAAGTAAGAGACAAGATGGGGTCTGTGATTATGTTTGGAGATAAAACAGATACTCCCGGAGGTCATGCATTTAAACATTGCTGTTCTCTTAGAATAAAAGTCGGCCGTCGCGGCTGGATAGAGGGAAAGAGAGGGAAGAAGATTGGTCAGTTAATAAAGCTTAAGATAATAAAATCAAAAGTCTCTGCTCCTCAAGGGGAATGCGAAATTCCATTTCTTTTCGACAGGGGGTTTGTTGCTCATGAAGAGTTGAAAGAAATTCGCAAGCAGCTTAAAGTGGAGGAATAAGGTGCCAACGGGAGTATACGCTAGAATTAAAAAGCATTCAGAAGAAACTAAGAAAAAATATCAGAATCACAAAGAGGTAAAATGGACAGAAATGAAATGATTGAATTATTAGAAAAAGGATATGACCAATTACAAGTAACTTGGATTAAATGGTCAAGAATTTTAGAAGGGAAACTAATTGATAGAGGTAGTAAAAATTGTGCGTGTTGCTATACAACAACTAAAAATATAGGCTATAAAGGTTGTGCTAATAGTAGTTATGAATGCCCATTAGATAAAAGTGATATTTGTAATGCAATTGGTTTAAAGTTTCCATTTGAAGTTTTGGAAGAGATAGAAGAAGTAATGAAAGCTAGAGGGGTAGAAAAACCTGATGTCAAATGAAATTTTAAGCGAGATGATAACTAAAAAGTTTGACGATTTATTCTACATAGAAGCTGAAAATCGTAATGAGAGAGTAGGTCTTCATGCTTCAGCTCTTATAGTTGGAGATAAAGAGTTTTGTTATAGAGAGCAAGTATTGTCGCTATTCTATAAGAGGTCTGTAGAGTACATAAATCCATTTGTAAAGAGAATATTTCTTAATGGGTGGAGCGTTCATGAAAAGTGGCAAAGTCTTTTTGAGCAAGGAGGAATTGCAGAGCATGTTGAGAGAACTAGAGGCTCTAAGCAACTAAGAATATTTTTTACCCCTGATGCAATAGTGAGATTATTCAACAAAAGATATGTAGTTGAAATCAAGTCTATGAGCACTAAACAGTTCGTAATGTTAAGGAAAGCACCACCGCTAAATGCTGTAAGACAGGTACAGTTTTATATGCACTTAACTGGCATCCCTAATGGTATTATTTTAGTTGAAGATAAAAATACTCAGCAATTTAGAGTTTTTGTAGTTGAGTATGATGCAGGGGTAGCTTGGGAGTTTGTAAATAGATTGCATAAAATTAAAAAGTATGCAGAGTTATTTGAAGAAGATAGAAAAATTCCTAGAAAGCATCCTAAATGCGTGAGTAAGGCAGTGGGAAGAGTTAAGTCGTGTCCAATGCGAGAGGCTTGCTTTGGAACTAAACGAGAAAAATTGAAAGGGGTAAAGCAATGAATGAGGTAGAGTTAGTTAAGTATCAAAAGCTTAAAAAAGAATGCAAGATACTTTTAAGAGCTGTAGAAGGGGCAATTGCTAGAATAAATAGTGATACTGCAAAAGAAGAACATACATATTGCACTAAGGAAACTGCAGCAGTTAGAAGGGCAAGTATGGAAATGACAAGAATGCTGGCTGATTACAGGCAAGGAAGATTGTAATGAAGAAAGAAGAGGCTAGAGCATTTATTGCAGCATTACATGCAGTATTTGAGGAAGACTCTAGGCCTGTAAAGCTTACACTAATGGGACCTACTACGGTAATTAAGATAAAAACAAAAGGTCTTGATGAAGTAGTAGTAGTTATTAAAAAGAGAGAATAGGCAAATGAGATACTTAGCTATTGACCAAAGTTATCAAAATATTGGCTTTGGAATTTCTGAAGATAATCAGTTAATTACATGCTGGTCTGTTAATTTATCAAAGTTTAAAAAAAAGACTACTAAGAGAAAATATATCTCTAAGTCAGTGGCTTTGGCAATAGTTAAGTATCGAGTTGATTTTGTAATCGTTGAACGAACTAGATTGTTTTCACAAAAGTTTTTATCTCAAGCGACAGTTATTGCCTTAGGAGGATTAGTTTCTACAATTGTTGATGCATCGTATCCAAAGCTAGTTTATTCGGTAGACACAAGAAGTTGGAAGTCAAAAGTGCTAGGTTCGGCAAAGTCTGATAAAGAAGATGCAGTTAAATTTGTTTCAAAACTAGGTTTTGATGTTGACCACGACGCAGCAGATGCAGCTTGTATGAGCTTGTATCCGTTTAAAACTGGCGCATCGCTAAAAGAGGAGAAATAATGAGAACAGGGCATCGTTTTAATCAAGGAAAACAGTATGGTTGTCTTATAATTGCAGTTTCTTACTTTATTATCATTTTAGGCGTGTTTTTGGCATATTTTTATTTTAGGTAGGTGGATATGGGAGAAATGAAGCTTGATAGACTTAACAGAAAAGAACCAAGTAAAGTAGAAAGACCTGAAGTAAATGAAGTTATCACTGCAAGAAAACAGTTTGTTAAGACTTCAAAAACTACATGGTATGAATCTGATAATTATTGGCATCTCGTAAATAACAAATTGGGAGTAAAAGTTCAATCGGTATTAAAAACTGCAGTAATAGAAGTTAGATAGGATTATAAATGCCAAAAAAGTGGTCTAAACGTGAAGATGAAGTAATGATAGAATTGGGATTAAAGCCTACTAAGCAATCTGGGGCTGGGTGGCTTGAAAAAGAAGACGGGCATGGAGAAGAAATAATCGCACAATTAAAGTCTACAGAAGGGAAGGGAATAACTGTTCGAAGAGATGATGTTAAGAGTTTATTCTACAATGCAGCTGTTAGTCATAAAATTCCAGTTTTTGTTATTGATTTAATGCCATCTTATTTGTTAGTAGCGTTTAGTCCAGAAAATTATAAAGAAATCTATGAATGGCTAAAATGCTTATATGAAAGTGGTGATATTTAGGTGACATCTGGCGTATATCAGAGAACAGAAGAACATAATACTAAAATAGGTCAAAGACGCAGAGGAAGAAAGTTGAGTGAAGAACACAAAAAGAAAATAAGTGAATCTATGAAAATTGCAATGGAAGATAAGTGCTTAAGGGAAAGAATTAGCACGAAGTTAAGGGGCAGAAAACGCTCAAAAGAAGCATGTTTGAAACAAGGGGTTATTACTAAAGAAAGATTTTCTAAAATGTCTAAAGAAGATAAATTAAAACACTTAGATAAGTGGATTAAAGCTGGTCAGCAAGCTTCTAAGATGGTTACAATTTCTTCAATAGAGTTTATGATAAGAGATGTTCTTGATAAATATAGTGTTAAATACTTAACTCAAGAACCAATAGGTTTCTGGTTTGTAGATATTTATATTCCACATAAAAAACTTATTATCGAATGTAATGGAGATTATTGGCATAATCTTCCTGATAGCGTTGAACGAGATAAGTTACTCAAAAATTATGCAAATTGCCATGGTTATAAAATAATATTTCTCTGGGAATCAGAGATTAGAGCTAATCCAAAGCAAACACTAATAAATGGATTGAAAGAGGTGTACGCAAATGAAGAGTAAATTTGAAGCAAGTTTCGAGGGTCACAACGTTGATAGAAAAGGATTTTCGAAGATAACATTTAAAGCGTCTCACACTGAGCTTAAGAAAACGCTTAGACTAGGAATGATGATAGGGTCTGATTGTATAGTAGATATTGATTTTGCAGGTGAAGAGATTTCAGTAATGGATGGTGCAAAAATCCATGGACTTCGGTTTGATAGAGATGGGGAGTGTAAAGTAGTATTTGAATCAGACGAGATTATTGACGACCTTACAAGCAATCTTGAAGGATTGGTAAACTTGGTATTCGTTCTTAAGATAGAGGTAGATGATACTGATGAGTAAATGTGTATGTAAAAAAGTTATAGCTGTAATTAGTAAAGCATCAAGTGAAATAGCAAAATTCGAAGAAGGTAAAGGCATAGTAAATGCTGATATGATTAAAACTCATAAAGCAATGGTCTATGAGAAGGTATTTGAGATACTACAAAAAGAAGGAGTAAAAATTGAACAAGTTTAGTCATTTAGCTGCATGTAAAATAACGGGTGATAAGCAGCTTGTCGTTAGTCAAAAATATAATGGTATGGTATCAATAGCTCAAAAAGCTGAAGTTACTATTGATGGCGTTAAAACAGAGTTCTTTATCAAAAATGCTATTGTAGTTGATGCTAAAGGGTTAGACAATATCATCGATACTTTGGTTATGGCCAGGAGGTCACTTACAGAAACAATGAGTGAACCCGAGATGAACGAACAAGAACTTGGGGATAATATCATCATTGATTAAAACAAATATGCTTAAATGACATCTGAGGGCTTCCAAAAAATTTTTAAAAAAAGTATGTACAAGCAAAGTAAGTCCCATTATTATCGTATCATAAGGTAAAACGCGATTTTGAGGGGGAACCAAAGATGAGCAAGCATCCAGGAGAATTAAAGTTTACGGGTGAACACAGACTTTGTAAGCAATGTAGGTTAGGATTGAAAAGCCCATGTAAGCTCAATCTCAAACCAGAAGTAACTACTCATCGTCAATGGTGGCAAATAGAAGATTATCAAATTGAAAGTTGTATTGAGTATATAGATGATTACGAAATGTGCGTCAAAGAAGGTTCTATTGTAGAAGTTAGGTAAGTCTAGGCAGTATCCTTCTTCTTTAGACGGGGGAAGGGTAAAGCAAAGATAGAAATATCAAATTGGTCTTTGACAAGGAAACATAAACTGAGTTTAGACGGAAAACAAGACGCGCAACTCATTGGAAAGTTTTAATAGTGAATAGTTGCCATAGCTCTAACGGGCGTATTGGTCCTCTTAAATGAGATAGCGAACAAACTGGCAGGATGAGCACTGTGCAGACCGGATGCCAGCCGTGGCGCTGTAAAATCAGTAAATACGGAATCTCTCCGGCGAGCGAGCTTGATAACAGCGCTAATCACGGTGGAAACTTGTAAAAGACCAATATTCCAACTGAGTGGAAGAGATTTATTCTCTTGAGGTGCTCGAAGAACTGTGCGCGCAGTCCTTGCTAGGTTCAATCCCTAGAGTTGGAGCAATACAAAGATAGAAATCGCAAGCATGCTCTTTGACAATTTAAAAATGGGGGATAAAAAGTAAAAAGTTATGTAAGAAAACAACTACTAGGAGGATGAAGAAAATGGCAAAAAGATGGACAGTTGGCGAAGCTTTTGAAGCTCTCAAAAGCGGAAGTAAAGAGGACAGAGCTGATATTGGGGGAAGGTTTCCGCTTTTTGCGACAGCCACTCCGGAAGAGATAATTAACTCTGTTCCTCAGCACATTTCGGCTCGTCAAATCGAAAGAATCATACGTGATGGTCACAAAAACGTTGATGTAGACGACGATGATGAGGTAGAAGAGGAAAAACCAAAGAAAGCAAAGAAAGCAAAGAAGGAAGAGAAGCCGGCTAAGAAGAGCAAGAAGAAAGACAAGAAGAAAGAAGATAAAAAGGCTACTAAGAAGAAATCCAAGAAAGATGAAGAAGACGAAGACGAGGATGACGACGACTTGGATGACTTGGATGACTTGCTAGATGATGAAGATGAGGATGACTAGATTCTAAGTCTCTTGTAAGAAATTGCTACATAAATTTGATGTAATTAAAGGTACGCTGAGCGTTTGGTTCCCCCAATTTAGCTTGGCGTACCTTTATTTTTTTGACATTTAAGCAAGCACTATCTTAAGGAGCATTGAGTTGAATCATTCGTTAAAAGAAGCTTTAATTGTCAATTACATGCCACTAGCAAAATCTTTATCATCTAAATTTCAAACTCTTAATAGGCAAGATAGGGAACAAGAGGCTTTTTTGGGATTAGTGATAGCTGCTAACGAGTATGACGTTGACAAAGGGAGATTTGCAGCTTATGCAACACAAGTTATCATGAATAGGCTTAAGAGAATGTTCAATAAAGAAATTAGGCAGCCTATTCCATGTGACATAAGTATAAGTGAAGCTGCGAGGTTGAATGGTTTTAGTGAAGTTGAGTTCAGAGTAGAGTACAAAAAGGTCATTAAAAAGTTGTCAGCTGATGAAAAGCTATTAGTTCAGCTTCGTTTAAAAGGTTTGTCTCAGCATGAATGTGCAACTAGGATGAAAACATCTCAAGCTACAGTACATAGAAGGCTAAACGACGTAAGAGCTATGCTAGTATTCTAAGTTGAGGGGTGGTAATAGTTGTCATCACACAGTATTCAAATGTTGGAGCATGAAAAGATTTACATTGAAGGAGAATTAAGACATTATGAAATAAGAAAGAAAATGATTAAAGAGGTAGAAGAATCTATTATTGCTGAAACTCCAATTAGAGAAGTATGTATAGCTCCTACTGGATATTCAAATGTAGTAATGAATAAAGTATTTCAGTTGATAGATTATCGAATGCTTGAGAGATGGAAAGAGAATATTTCGGCAATTGACAAATCTTTATTGCTTTTGGAAGACAAGCATAGAGAAGTATTTGAAAAATTCTTTGTTAAGAAAATGCATTATAGAAGAGTTCACAACGAAATGTATATTTCGCAAGCAGAGTTTTTCAGGATACGAAAAGATATAACAATCTCGGTTGGCATATCATTGGGAATAATATCGCTATAGTAAGGAGAATGTTGTGAAAATTATCAAGCCGTATATTGAAATACAAAATGACATGATGTTCTTTAGTGAAGACCAGATTTTAAAAAAAATCGAACAAGCTGGAAGAACATGTTATAAATCAGAAGACAAAATCACGACTAACTCTGCAGAGGATTTTGTCAGAAGAGTGATTGCATCTGGTCATGAGAGCGTCATTGAGCATGGCTATGTAACGTTTAAAGTGGTTTGTGATAGAGGGGTTACACACGAGATAGTACGCCACAGAATTGCATCTTATTCGCAAGAAAGTACCCGCTACTGTAATTATTCGAAAGATAAATTTGGTAGAGAGTTAACGTTCATCAAGCCATGTTTCTGGAATGAGGATAGTAAGCAATATGAGTTTTGGAAAATGGCAATGCAGGATGCTGAGTATCATTACTTAACGCTTATTGAAAAACAGGCTACAGCTCAAGAAGCTCGTTCTGTTCTTCCAAATTCTCTTAAGACAGAGATTGTCATAACAATGAACTTGAGAGAGTGGAGACACTTCCTCAAGCTAAGGACTTCAACAAAAGCTCATCCTCAGATGAGAGAGATTGCAATAATGATATACGATTGGTTTAAAGAAGTTATGCCTGTCATAGTTGACGATATCCAAGTCTAAATATTGATGAAAGATAAAAGCTTGAAACTTGATAAAATCTAAAGTACTTAATGGTATATAATGATATTAACGAAAAGTAGGTAACATGTCTTGATTTGTTAAATGACATCTAAGGAGGTTTATATGTAGGCTTAATGTTTATATATAAGGTTTAATAGAAAGTCAAGTACGCGACATCTGGTTAACTAGAGAATTAAGCGAGAAATGGCATGAAGAGAAGTGAACTACGGAAACAAGTCAAAATTCTTAAAGAACATCTCAGGTATGCTTACAAAGAATACAAAATATGGAAAAAGCATGATTCAAATAGACCAAGAACTAAAGAATATTTAGATTCATATACAGTAAGCTATACAGAGATTATGAAGAATTATTGGCGAGAAGAATGCATAACGCTCAAGAAGATTATTGAAGGCCTTGAAGAATTTCTTGAAAGATAGTTGCATAAAAATAGGGAGTTGGGGGATTTGGGAAGGTTCTCTTTTCTCCCTATTTTTATGAGAATATTTTTTAAAAAAGTATGTACAATGGTTCTCCCACGAGATATACTGGAATCAAGGTAAATGATAGCTACTCTAAGGGGGAACCGAAAATGTCTAAGAGAAAAAGAGATTATTTGCACGAAGCACATGTAGGTGAGAGCATCAGACGAATTGGAAGCATTCCACTTTCAGTATTCAGTGAGATGGATGCCAAGATGTCGGATTCAAGGCACAAAGCTATAATCTCAATCATAAAAATGCACGAAGATGACCCAACAGTACAAGTTCATAGAGTATGGTGGGGCTCAGATGGTTGGCTAGATGGATTCAACGTAATATGGGCGATTATTGAAAAAGATGATAAGCTCATGAAGATTAAGTGGCATGAAGGTAATGGAGAATGGTTTGTAAAAAGTGAAACTGGTGGAGCTTATCCGTTAAGATTGAGCTAAGATTGAAAGCTAAAATACAGGGAGCTGAAAGGCTCCCTTTTATTATAGAAACCTTTTGTCGTAGGAGGTGAGCTATATTAAGAAAAGACCCTTTGTTTCAATCGTAGTCATGTTGGCAATAGTGATGTTGTTAGATTTATTACCTACTTCAGCATTCGCATCTAGTAATAGCATTTATGGCTATACGTGCTTAAGTGGAAAATGGCTAAACAATGTTACTGGGAAAATAGTAGGTGGTAAGCCGTCACCCTCTATTGAAAAGAATGCAAATACTATTAGCTTAAAAGCACAAATTGTTTTGAATGAACTTAAGCGAAAACAGACTGTAAGCCGCGGAACAGATAGGTCTCACCCGTATGCTTCAGTAATAAGAAGCGTAGGAAGAAAATATTGGACAGATAACGCAAATCTTGATGCTCTTGTTTGGATATCGGCTCATGAATGTATTAAGCCGGGAGGACTTAGCAAGTCAGGGAAATATAAGGGATTATTTCAGCTTGGTAATTCCCCTAAATGGATGATATTAGGTGATGCTGAAAGCGAAACTAAAGCTGGTTGTGAATACATTGTTGGTAGATACAGAACTCCAGTCGAAGCTAAACAGTTTTGGCTGTCACATAGATGGTATTAACGTTAATTGAGATGGTGGTAGCACCCTACTTTTTCTAGGGTGCTATCATTATCATTGTTAATAAGAGAGGTTTGAATGGCTTCTAATAAACAAGTAGCTGAAATATATGATGAACTAGCTAAAAAAGAAACCCTTACTATGGCAAAAGACGATGAATACGCTATAAAGCAGTTTAAACGTGGAGATATTGCAAAAGTATTGAATAGAACTAGAGACGGGGTTATGCTCGAATTTGATGAAGGAAGACCTGGAAACTTTATTTTTGAGTGTGGTCTTGATTATTTAGTAGAAGGAAGAGAGGCTTTAGAGGCGCTTGAAAAAGTGTAAAAACTGTAAATTGAAAAAGAAATGCTTTGAAAATCCAGGACTTTGTAGGAAAGTAGTAAAAAGGAGATAAGTTGTATGAATTGCCATAGAACAGTACAAGCTTCAGTTGATGACAATAACATTCTGTCTTCGGCATCTTGTATATATTCTGCTTGTAAGATGTGGTCTAATGAGCATAATGAGTGTTTAGAGATAGTGCTCATTAAATCTCAAATAAGAAAAATATCTCACGTTAGCTATGAGGTTAAATCATAAGTAAAATAAGTAAGTAATATAGATTATCATTAGCTTTAAGAAGTATTCACAGAGTCAAGCTGGTGAATTGAGAATAAAGGACAGAAAAGAGATGAAAATAATGACAAGAAAAGAACAGCGGTTAGATTTGAGTATTGAAGTAGATTTTATGATAGCTAGAAATACGGCATGTAGTGGGTGTAATTTGAATCCTCCAACTGAAAGAAGTTGTGTTGATTGTATGTGGTTTGAATATGATAAAGATACTACTTATCCAGCTGTTTATCAAGTAATAAGGATTGAAATTAGAGGGGAATAATTGACATGAAAGAAAAAAGATTATATGGCTGCCCAGTTATATCGGATGAATCATCATCTGGAGGAGAAATACACGTTCAATCATCAATCAAATGTATTGCTTGTGATAAACAGAAACGCTGTGTAAATGAAAATCCCGATAAATATTGTTTGTTAGCGGTAGAAGGGCCGAGTAATGGTTGATAAATGTAAAGGCAGGCCTTGCCACGGAGAGCATAAAAATACTTGCTTTTGCAGAGAAAAACAGTATTTTTATCATTTGTTAAACTGCGAAACTAGGGGCAAAGGGAAGCACAATACAGGTAAGTTTCAATGTAAAGTGCTACGTGAAGAAGAACAAGCTGGGAGACAATAGTCATGAAACAATTTATTAGCAATCTGTGGTATGACCATAAGCGTCTCTTAATCGCTGTTGGGCAATGTATTTTATTTACACCGCTTATCGCTTTAAACTTAATTGCTAATGGAGCTGAGCGGATGGCTAAGTACTTTAAAGAGCAATCAGGGTATTAGAAAAGAAACGGCATAGGAGGATAAAGTGCGCGAGTTAACCGATAGACTAAAAGAACAAAAGTATGTTGATAAGCTCGGTCACCCATTAGAAAGCAACGTTATATTTAAAATTCTAGAATCAATCGCAGAGGGAATAGACTGTATGGTAGTAGATACTGACTCATGCGCTAGATGCGATGTAATCGTTAAATGCTACGATGTAAATCCAGAGTTCGACGTTATGTTGTGCGAATATGAAAAACTAGTAGAAAAAGAAAATATACATAAAGAATAAAAATATAACAGTACGAATAGAGGGGCACTTAGTAAGGTGCTACTTAAATGCAGTAAAAGGGGGTAAAAATAAGTGTGTGCAGTCAAGAGCACGTTGTTACAGCCTAACAACCCAACGCACAAGCAATTTATCAAAGATTTTATGGTAAGTCATGGAATAAAACAGAGAGACCAAAGAAGATTCTTGGCAGCCTATATAATACGCGGCATACTAACATACGCTGCAATAGATAGCGGCGTACCGCGTCAAGACCACTATCGTTGGAAAGCTAAAGACGAAAATTACGCTAAAGCTTTTGAGGATGCAGAAGAATTAGCAGGAGATATTCTTGAAGGCGAGGCAATGCGTAGAGCAAACGATGGAGTCCTTGAACCAATATATCAGGGAGGAATCCTTGTTGGTCATAAACGCAACTACTCAGACTATTTAATGAAGCAGTTACTCGAGGGCACTAAGCCCGATAAGTATAAGAAGCGTTTCGAGCAAATAGGTAAAACTGATATTACTATTAGAGTGGCAGTAGAAGACGATGTTGATTGATATTAAAATAAGTAAGAAGGTATTCAATGAAGTCTACTTTCCTTACTTATATGATGAAACAAGAACACAAATATTCTTTGGTGGTGCGTCATCTGGAAAGTCAGTATTTTTAGCGCAAAGATGTGTGCTTGATATTGTAAAGGGAGGGCGTAATTACCTTATAGCTAGAAACGTACAGAAAACTATACGTAAATCTGTATTTAATGAGATAACTAAAGCTATTAAACGATTCAAGCTTCAAGACTTGTTTTCAATCAACAAAACTGATTTAGTTATCACATGCGTTAATGGCTATCAAATAATATTTTGTGGCCTTGATGATACTGAGAAAATCAAATCAATTACTCCTGAACTCGGTGTAATTACAGATGTATGGATAGAGGAAGCTACTGAGACAATTAAGAGAGACATTAAACAGTTAGGAAAGCGCCTTAGAGGTAAATCTAAAAACAAGAAACGTCTTATACTGTCATTTAATCCAATTTTGCAAGACCATTGGATATATGATACTTTCTTTGGTGGTTGGGATGATAGTAAGGCTGTTTATCATCAAGATAATCTTCTTATCGTTAAAACTACGTATAAAGATAATAAATTCCTCGAGGAAGACGATATTGAAGCTCTTGAGAGTGAAACTGATAAATATTATTACGACGTCTACACATTAGGAAACTGGGGCATTTTAGGGCACGTCATCTTTACTAATTGGAGAACAGAAGACTTATCAGAGATTAGAGATAAGCTTGATAAACTAAAGAATGGTGGAGACTTTGGATTCTCTTCACATCCTGCCGGCTTAATACATACTGCATATGATAAGAAGAGAAGCAGGATATATGTTCTTGACGAGCTATATGAAACCGGCTTAACTAACGACAGGTTGGCTGAAGCAACATTAGAGATAGTAGGTAGACAGCTTGTTGTTTGGGATAGTGCAGAGCCAAAGTCGATAGCAGAATTGAAGTCTTTCGGCGTTAATGCAACAGGTGCAGTTAAGGGACCTGATTCCGTTAACTATGGTATTCAGTGGTTACAGCGGCAAGATATCGTAATTGATATAAGTTGCCAGAATACTAAGAATGAACTACAGAAGTATAAGTGGAAAGAAGATAAAAATGGCAATGCAATGAGAGTTCCAGTTGATAAAGATAACCATTTGATAGATGCATTGAGATACGCTTATGAAGATGAGATGGCAAGTGATAAGCCAAAAGTACGATTTAGGAGTATGGCGGGTTAACATGACAAAACAATTTATTAGTAATGCTCTAGAGCTGGTTGGATTTATCATCATTATTTGTTCATTGTGGACTATAAGTGTTTCATTAGCTTTACTCGTTATAGGGATATTATTTGCTGTTATTGGATACTTATTGCAGGGAGGGGAGACTTAAGTGAGCTTTATTCAATTATTTATACGAGAGCTGAAAGCTAGAGTAGATACGGCTCCTCAACCTAACAGGAAAGTAGCTCTAATCTCACCCTCTCAATCGAGTCGTGGACAGGATATGCCTCATGACTTTGAAACTTTAATAAATGAGGGATTTAAGGGTAATGGATTAGTATATGCATGTATGCGACAGAATGCAACATCAGTAAAAGAACCTCCATTTAGGCTAGTAAAGAAGGATGGCTCAGAAGTAGAAGGTAATCCTATCTCAAAGCTCTTATCGCGACCGAATCCTTATAGGAGTAGGGAGCAGGTAATAGAGAAATTACAATATCATCTTGATGGGACTGGTACTGCATATCTACATAAGGTACGTTCTGGAAGTGGTCAAGTAGTAGAATTATGGAATAGAAAACCTAATGATGTAAGGCCGATAGCTGACTCTAAAGAATATATTTCTGGATGGGAAATTAAAGTAGGCGGTATCTGGTATCCATGTCCTGCTGAAGATATGATTCAGTTTTTATACACAGACCCAGCTAATGATTATTATGGTTTCCCTCCCTTGTTGGCAGCTTCAATGTCCGTTGATGCTGATAATGAGACTGACAAATACATAAAGTACTTGCTTGCAAATATGGCAGTAGTATCTGGTATCTTTTCAATAGGTGAAAATCTAACAGATGATGAGTTTAAAAGAGCTAAGCAAGAAATGACGGCAATGTGGAGTGGAGCAGTAAATGCCGGTCTACCAGGGTTGCTTGAAGGTGGAGCTACTTGGACTAAAATGGGACTAAGCTTGAATGAGCTTGATTTTGGTAATCTGTGGCCCAGGTTAGAGACACGTGTTTGTATGGCCTTTAGTATTCCTCCAATTATTGTTGGTTCTAAAGCAGGGATGGACGCAGCAACATATAGTAACTATGCTCAAGCTAAAGAAAGTTACTATGACGAAATGGTTGTTCCAGAATGTGCAATGATAGGCAACACTCTTGCTCATAGTTTGTTTCCAGACTTTGGTTTGAACAGTGACGAGTATAACATCGTTCCAAACTTCGATGACGTTAAAGCTTTGCAAGAGGATATTGATAAGAAATATGAAAGAGCTGTGAAAGGAAAAGGGTATTTACTAGTTAACGAGCAAAGAGAGCTTGTTGGCAAAGAGGCAATAGAGGGTGGGAATGTAGTCTATATGCCAATGAATGAAATACCAGTGATGGGTGACGATTTTGAAGAGATAGATACTGAGCCAGTTGGAGAGCCTGACAATAAGCCTGGTAAAGCAGAAGAGGAATAAAAATGGCAGCTTCTAAAAAGAACGCTAAGAAGCTTAATCCTAAATTAGTTAAGGTTTTAAGACGAGTACAAAATTCTTATTATCCAAAGCTAGAAAAAAGCATTACTAAATTGTTAAAGACATATGCTGAAGAATATAGGAAAGCTTTGGATGCTTTTGAGATAAAAGAGCTATCTAAGTCTGAAATGAATAGGTTATATAAGAGGCTTGGAGAGATAAATAAACGTC
>Ga0209728_1000188_pt1 | contig 57865 bp, 100 predicted proteins | sample RifGroD1_FD_183997 | JGI IMG/M metagenome (GOLD analysis project Ga0209728, IMG submission 183997) | Groundwater microbial communities from Rifle, Colorado, USA - Groundwater D1 (SPAdes) (version 2) | ecosystem: Environmental > Aquatic > Deep subsurface > Groundwater | place: Rifle, Colorado... | reverse complement strand
TTGCATCCATTCCTTGAGCTGATTAATCCAGGCTACTCCATCAACGTTACCCCTCATGTTTATTTCTTTGACACTTTGATTAGGGTCAGGCACATAATGAACTTTTGAAATCGAAGACTCTAAGGCTATCTTTAATTCTTGGCTTCCAACTAAAAGATGTATATTGCCCTTTAGGTGTTCTTCCTCATGTTGATAAACAGCCTTTTTGATTGCCTCGTTAATGTCGTGAATATCTTCCATGATAGATATTCCCCAGAAACACTTGTCCCGAGGAATGAACGGTTGATATATGAGATCCCACGATTTAGGGATGTAGTAGTCGGCTTCCTTGCCCTCATACTCATGACTTTCCTTTAACGAAACTCCATCTTCATCCCTACGATGATAAAACTTAGGAGTATGAAGAATAACCAAGTCGCCCGACCACCATAGTTTGCATTGTTCGTTATCTTCATCCAGATAAGTTGTCTCAATAATAGTGTACTTTTCAAGTCCCATCTCTTGATCACCGGACTCGGAATCTCCTACGGATATCCTTTGTGAACCGCTAATCTCATCGTATTCCTTGAATAATTGGGCTTTTTGCTCAAGCATATCCCTTGTAATGTGCTTCCATTTTTTAGTTATATAGTTCGCTGTGCGGTTATTTGGATGGTGATAATGCTCCATATCGTCGATTGAGGTTGCACCATGGTTAGGGATGATGTCTTTTGGGTGAGGTGCAGAAAGTTCTATTTCTCCGACATAGCCCGCCCTTTTAGTGCTGTTGTTCCAGTGAATCTTCGTGAAGGCTCCACCTAGTTTCATTACCCTGCGCTCATTGTGAAGATTCATTTCTTCTAGTGATGGTTGAGCAGAGCGAACAACATACATGACATAGTTTTTGAGGGATTCGATAACTTCCTCATCGTCACCGGATACAGCCTTAAAGTCAGGGTCCGGAATTTTTAACTCAATAAGACTTTCCACTATCATTCGAGGGAAGTTAATTATCGTTCGCGGGGTTTTGCCAGAATTACTGAATTCGTCCTCTAAGTTCTGGAAATCACGGCCAGCATCATAGATCGCTTCCCATTGGTCGAACCTTGCATCCCATGGCTTCTTGGCCCTTTTATCTGCCTCGAATACTGGCTGCCATCTTTCTATGAGTTCGCGGTCGGCTTCTTCTTGTTCAGCGTTTTGAACCATTTCTTTTTTGCCCATGATTTTTCCCACCGCTTTCTTAGCTTTGGTTAGTAGCGACATTGTTTCACCTCTTTCGGACATAAAAAATAGCCCACCCCTCGGTTAAGAGAGATGGGCTTCTAGAGCCTCTAGATTATTAAGCTTCTTCTTCGATTGAAAAGCCTACGGATAAATGATTTTGGTCAGCCACTTTAATAATCCATAAACCATTCACGCTGGTTTTCATCACTGCGTTTTGTGCCGTATGGCAATGAATAGTTGTTTCTTTTAATAGTTCTCGGTATTCCTCACGTCCTAAATAAACCTAAATAAACATGAGTTGGCTGGTAATAATTATCCGACATGTACTTAGCTTCTAAATTTCCTATCCTATCAATCATCGCAGAACCTCCTTGGGTTTCATTCTTTTTCAAAGTATTCCCTTAACGCTAGGCATTGATTTTCAATCATTAAGCCAATAGCCTCTTTGGTTAATATTTTTCTTCCATCCGTAACCTCATCAAATTTTTTCTTAAGTTCCTCTTTGGTTAATTCCATCATCGACACTCTCCTTCGGCGTTCTATTTTTCGTTAATTGTACCGCATCTTGGGCACTTAATCTCTGCCCTTCCTTCTACTTTTCCGAGCAGCTTATTACATTTTTTACATCTGAATTCTTCCACTACTTCTTCCTCCGATACTTAGCCATCTCCACATACTTATCTTCAAAATCGATATTAGCCTTAACTCTCGACTTTTCTTCCTCGCTCATGTTGGCGGGGAGTTCGAATTTGGCGTTGCGATTGACCGAAAACCTCATTTGACTTCTGCTTGCGTTGGCGATTGCATCCGACATAATCAAGTCATCGTGCTTTCCTGCCTCGGCATCCGGTCTGCCATTCTTGTCCATCACAAACGTAAGACACTCAGACAGGAACCCGATGTGAGTAAATAGGTCTGGATTGTCTCTAATAAGAACTACCAAAAGCGACAGGATGAAAGGTCTCGTATTACCGTCCGTTTTAAATCCATGCTTATATAGCTTCTTGTGGTAAATATCGTCTACGCTTTCACGCTTGTATTGATTGTAATATTTAAGTCTCTCTAATTCTTCGATAGGGTATCGGTCCAGGTTCATTTCAATACTGATTAGCGCATTGTTATAATATTTGCCTAAACAATACATTTGGTGAGTGTAGGTATCTATGGCCATTTTCCCATGTAAAGCAACAACTCTTTTCCCTGATGAATTGTTTATGCCTATACCACCGAAGCTATCCGCCCCGCCCGCGGCCGTATCTCCCCCCAAAACGAAAGGATGACCACTCCTTGGTTCTTCGTAAATATGAATATAGCCACCGGGTGAATCTATAAACCTGATTGAACTGTCCCTTATTTTGTCTTTTGAATCAGGGTCGTTCCATTCAAAGATGAAATATCCTGTCCTTGGTGGCTTCGTCTTGTATTGCTTTTTGAGTTGCTCTATACGAAGTAGAACACGTTCATTATCGAACACCGGCCGTCCTGTAGAGAGGAACGCTTCCCGACTATTGCTGGGATTTTCTTGGCGCATGAGGTCCTTATCACCATTACAGTCATTCTTTAATTTCCATCTGTACCACTTAATCCTCTCAGCAGGAAGCTCGTAGTTATCAACAAGGCCTTGCTCGTACTCATTCAGGCTAGACATTATCTCAATACGTTCTTCATCAGTTACCGGCATCTGATAATCAGGGTAATCGAACCATGAAAAAAACATTGGGATGTAATCGTTTTCTCCTGATTCAGCTAAGTCCCACAGTGTTTTGAATGAGTTATTTCCGTTGGCAGTCGATTCAATAATTACGATTGTTCCAACTACACTAGGGACGGATGAATTGATACCGGATAAGGCCTTTAACGGGTCGCCACTGTAAAAGGCAAACTCCGATAAATGAATGTAATGATAGGTATCTGACCGGCCAATACCATCCGATCCTGCGGTTTGTACTTTGATCTTACTGTTCAGTCCTTTTTCTTTACCCTTATGAGTAACAGGGGTATCAAATATCAACTCTCTAGCATTGGATGCTCTTTGTAAGGGCTTTATATGGTCAGGCAAGCATGAATTCGAGTATTTAGCCTTATCAAAAATTGCGTTTGTGCTGTCATCGCGATGAGCTACCACGAGAGCATTACGGTTCTTGTTCTTTATGGTTCGACACAAGAACTTAGCTTGAATGTACGTACTCACGCCCTCCTGTCTCGCTTTGAGCACAATGATTCGAGCAGGCTTCCCTTGTGATTCAAGCTCTTTTATTTTATCTTCAATCTTCTTTTGGATTGGATTAAGCACGAATGGCACTTGGTTTCCGTCTTTGTTAATAATTTTTACATAGTATTTAAGCCAAAATTCATCGTCGCGCTTCGCTTGCTCATCGTACATTAACTGCAAGGTAGGAATATCGCTTGGTTTAATCTTTTTTGGCGGGTCTTTTGTTTCTGCCTTTACTACCACTTCTCCCACCCAATCATAGCCTCATACTTCTCATCCTGACTTGCCACAACAAACGCCTCTCCCCTGCATCTAACTCCATTCCACAGAGTACATGAAGCGCAGTTTGTTTTTTCGTATGTAGGGTCTGTAGCGTCGAACTTTTTACATGCTCTATTTTCCGACATGATTTCACTCCTATTGACTATCCTTGGAAATTATAAATATCCATTCCTCTTGACCGTTTTCATCGTCGCCCAATGATTCAATTACCTTATCCATAATTTCATAACATCCCGATAGCCAACCGTGGATATTATCATCGATATAAATATCACCAGGCAATGGTTCACTTTTTGCGGCACATAATATTTTCCCATTTGTCCTCACTCTTAGTGCCAATCGGATCACCTCCTGAAATTAGCTTATCCTTAACCTTTGCCGATACGTTTAAATATACGTTTGCTTGAGCATAGCTTGGACTTAACGGTTTGATGGGTTATGTGCGGTTATATTCAAGGGATTGGGTTTAGAAGAAGGGAATTGAGGGGAAAAGGAGGTTTCGCATCGCATCAATGGGATTATATTTTTTGCCTTGATGGTTTATATTTCGCACTTAACTCTTTAATCTTTTCTATTAACAATTCGTCAGGTCTAAACCATTCTCCCTTTAATCTGGCCCCTTCAAATTGTCGATGCAGCGCATGTTCTATCGACTCATCCCCCGGTATCACAAGAAGCATCTTTAAAGTATCTGGATAACCAGTTTGTAAAGTCTTTAATCTACTGCTCGGGGTAAGTGAATACCCAATCTTAATAGCCCCACCACATTGACCTTGGATGAAGTAGACATACCCTCTATATCTTTTTTTATCAGAACCGTTAATTGAATCTAGTTCTTTTTCATCACGCACAAACTCTTTTATCTCTTTTCTCATGCGTTCAGCCTTTGTTGACTCATTCTTCCTGTTCCAATATTCAGTCCACCTTGGGTCGTTCTTCTTCCATGACCATTTATTAATCTCGTTCTCCAATATACTCATAAACCTACGGTCACGCTTAAACGCATTTAACTTATCTTGACTTCTCCATATACCAAAACTAATACCGGACTCCGTGTGTCCATCACTCTCGAGCTTTTTAACAAACTCTTTAATCTTAGCATCCATAGGAATACCCAATACTCCAAGAAACGCTTGGTTGTAAGTAGTGACTCTATTAGGCATAATCAATCGCCCTCCTTATTTGTTTTACCTTTTTTGATAAGTCTCGAGGAAATAACATAACCGCCATCAGTTGAATAAAGGAGTTCGTGTTCCTTCATTTCACCCAATAGGCGGTTTAATTTCTTGTTTCCACAACCGAATATGGCTTGTAATTCTTTATACTTCAATGGATTTTTACTTCTATCATGAATTAATCTTCCGGTATTCCATTCAACATATTTTCCTAAAGATACTAAGTACCCTGCCAACTCTTCGACATTCTTTACCCCACCTTTCTTCAACTTCTCAATCTCTTCGACCATGAGCATGACGTAAGGCTTCTTCCCCCCAGTATGCTTAGGCGGCGACTTGTCTTTTTTTGCTGGCTTATTTGGATTGTGCCAAAACGAATAGAGAGTTAATTCCCTGTTGCCATTATCAATCTTGACCGTGATGTATTCTTGCCCGTTAGGTGCTTTATCTCTAGTAATCGTGACTCCTTGAGGAATCAATACGTTAGTATTCCCATTAAGGAAATCAAGTAAATCCTTCTCCATATTCCACCTCAAAAGCCCCTTCAATGGGCATTACTTAGGTGTCATAACGACACGTTGCAAAAATGGCACTCAGCCTTACTCTCCCTAAGAGTATAGGGTTTTCTTCGTGTAATTCGTTTATATATACGTTCTAGCCTCGTTGCGTTCCTAATCTAATCGGTCACACAAAAATGTGCAATAAGCATGTCTCTCAGCACAAAAATGTGTAATTTTATTATCAATAAATCCGCATTCCCCTAGGGATTGATGCTAATCGTCTGCACAAGGCTTAACGTACGTATCCTACGCACCAACGCGGTTAACTCATTTTGTTCAACTCAGCTTGTTTTATTTTTTCCATCTGAAGCGCATCTTTTCTAACTAACTCATCTAAGTAGTGCTCACACCTCATGGTTACAATAAACGGAAGTCCTGATAATTCTATTTCCTTAATCATCCTAGAAACATTAATTGCATGTGCCCTGTATTTACATAGGTCTGTGACCGGGCATTTAACGCAGTCCATTGCTAATCTCCATTCAACACTTCTTCTTGCCCAGCCAAAACTCGTTTGACGATTTCAATCGGCATATCGCATGTATCCGCAATCTCTTGATGTAGTATTTCTTTTGCTATGGCTTCTTCACAGTCATGGCAGATGTAATCTTTAACGCAATCTGATTCCTCTTGCGTCTGAGTTGCTTCAATATTTCTTATGTAGTCGAGCATCATTCCTGAAACGCTCAATGCTGTACCGAATTCGTTAGCGTTAATGGCGAGTAATTGCAGATTCTCAAGTGCGCCTAATTGCTTGATGAGTTTTTCTTTGACGTTCATTTTTATTACCTCTTTCTTTGCATCGGATGGGCTTTTGTAGTTAACTTCTCTATTCTCAATGATAGAAAGCATCAACTCCATACCGTTGAACATTCCGCACATGTAGTTGTCGTGATTCCAGTTACCGTCTGTACCTTGCACTTTGAGTAAACCATTTAGTTTTTCTATTAATTCGGGATTCATTATTAGTGCATCTCCTTTTCTCTAAAAAATTTATAAAATATTTTAGAGAATTAGTTAATTTTCCTTAAGATATATTCCTCTGAGTTTTCCAATTTTTCGATAGTGTGGTTATTTAGGCCGATGCTAATATGAAGTAAATCGTATTGCTTCCTGCACTGTACGTAGCATGAACCTTCTTTTTGATATCGTTCTAAATCGGATGAGGTTATGTAGAAGTGAATTTGCATTTAATCAACTCCTTAAAAATTTAAAAATAAAATATTATAGTTGTTAGGGGGAGTATACATAGAATCCACCAACCCCGGCCAACGCCCTCCCCCCGGTATCCGAATCTCTGGTACACAGCCGGGCTATCCCAGATGCACAGCCACGCACAGGCAGATCAGCAGTACAGCAGAGCTGACTATACGATTACAGTAGTATTTACCACCAGCACGCTCTTAGCTATTACCACGCTCTACTAGCTAAGCGGTAACTACATCCAATCAAGGCGAATGTTACATAATCCTGTTGTGTCACATTCAGAATCAACCTATAGGCGGATCATAGGGCCTTGATCTGCTCAATACCCTGATAATCCACCACTGACGGACAAATCAGTCCTCCGATGACTCTATATCGACTACCTCTCCCTGGATTTGTGATCGCTCCATAATCTCGATCATCAGTTTGAGGTCGGAGTCAGAGAGTGTGGCGATTGATTGGATTTGCAGAGGGCCGCCGTTTGGACCAGTTACCTCTATGTTTTGGGTATCTCTCCATTTAGCAGGTTGTCTATTCTTTAACCAAAAAATGGCAGAAGTTGCGTCTGGTGGATAGTGCTTAGTTGTCGACACAATGACAGGTTCGCCATCATGCATGAAGATTTTGTCCTCAGGATGACTGTATCCAGACGCTCTATGATACAGTTTAGAAGCTATCTCAGCATCAGCAATTTCCTTACCATTTTTAATGGACTGAAAAAACTCTGGATAATCATCTTTCCAATTATTAACAGTTCTCTCTTCCACTTCAAAAAACTTAGCTAAATCTATATCAGTTGCACCCAACAGACACAACTTATAAGCTTGTTTATTATACTTCTCATCATACTTAGTCGGCCTACCTCCAACATTCTTCTTTTCAATTACTTCTGCCATCATCAGCACACCTCCTTAATCCCTCACTACAACCCACCACATCAATTCTAAGCCCACTACTAACCCATCCAATACAATCTACTCAATAACTTAATAGCACTCTTAAAACATTGCTTCTATATATGCCACCAAACTAAAAACAAACAAAAAATAATCTCTAATATCCTCTTGACGTAACCCAACCGCTTGGGATACAATGTGATCAGATAAAGAAAGGAGTTGCTCATATGACGAAGATCAAAATGAACAAACGCGAGATGATGGTCGAGGCTCACCAAATGGCAAAGCAAATGATCGGTGACTACTCAGCTCGGCTGGCTCTTGCACTTCGTACATTGTGGGCATCTGTCAAGAAAGGAGCAACTAAGATCATGAAAGCCATTGAAAATTTAACTGGAAGCGAAAAACAAATCGCTTGGGCCAAGGAAATCATAGCTCAAAACTTAAAAGACCTCCAGCGTGAAATGGATTATTACAAGGGTCGTACGGATGGAGTATTTACCGACTATGCTGACAAATTGGAAAAAGCCATCAACGAACTAGGCGAAAGCAACTGCACGGCAAAATGGTGGATCGAACACAGAAATCTAGCGAACGCTTACATGCAAAAAGCAAAGACACAGGTGCAAGCAGCGCGAGACAAAGCTGCTCAATCATAATCCCACAAGGCCAGCCGGGAGCCATAATACCCGGTAGAAAGAAGGAATTGAAATGAAAACAATTAACCACGGCAAGGTCAACGACTGTACACTCTTTGCTATGCTAGTTAACGACAACCTAATCCCTATGTCCGACGTAGACATCAAGTTTGTGGATGCCGACTACTGCATTAGGTACGACTCAGGCGTTTACCCTTGCACTACAAGTGTCGAGCAATACATTTGCGATCAAGTTGCAGTTAATTTAGCGGTAAGTCAGGCAGCAATCGCAATGGGAAAACTAGGAGGCAGTAAAAAGTCAGAAGCTAAAACCACCACAGCCCGAGAAAACGGCAAAAAGGGCGGAAGACCAAAGAACGCTAAAACGACTGAAAAGTATGAGTATTACGAGATCACCGCATCCAAGTGCATCAAGGGCGACACTAGGAATGAGCTTACTGGACCAAACAATGATGCAGGATACGACGAAATCAGTTTTAAGGTCCGCGGAACATCACACTCGCAGCACGAATGGAGCAGCACACACATCGACGGATTATCCAAAGATGCAGAGGTCAAAATACAAAATCTCAGAAAGGATGGCTACGAGGTATGGACCGCAATAGGAGATAGAGCGGTAAGTGTTAATAACTAACGAGGATTAAGGACTGCCAAATAAGGTGGTCTTTCCTTATGCCACCACAACCCACAGCAAGCTCTACAAGCTCACTAATAACAATTGCAACACAAAATCACACCGCAATCATTATTACTAAGCCCACAACAGTACGACAACAACATAACAAAATAAACTTGATAAACACCATTGACACATAACTTGATATGCAGTACAATAAATCAAGATCAAAAACAAGGAGGTAAACAGTATGAAAACTCTATCCACTGTCTCATTATCTGGATTACGCGCCAGCGACATTAAAATTGAAGATCGCGGCGGTAACGGGGTTTTCGTTCTATTTCACACACCTTACGGCAGAACATTTCGCAAGTTCGGAGACATCGTTACGGCAGAAAGGTTTGCTTTAGGCGAAAGGATTAACTTCAAAATTCCAGCCAAATCCAAGAAACTAGCCATAACAGAAACCGCTTCTAAACCTGCGCAATTCGAAGACTGGACTGAACGCATGACTAGTGAAGAGATCACAACCGAACCTATGGTTGGTTATCACCTCGGATTCTCTGGAAAAGAAATGGCAAATGTAGAAACCTGCTTTTATGGAGCATGGCCAAACGAAAAAACCCAAATTCCACCTGGAACTATAATGGTAGAAATTCCAACCGGAACCCGCATTGCTTGGTATGATACAGAATTTCGAGTTACGATTAATTCATCCATGAACGCATGGAAACTGAAGTCCGGATGGCTTAAATCCATCTAAAACATAACCCGTCAGCTTGCAAGGAGCGGGGTAAGGAGGAGAGTTATTATGGAAAACGAATTTAAATTTATTTCCCCAACTCGCCGGGAAAGATACTCCATTTCCGATGTTCTGGGCAAATTACTACAACGTCGCCATTTTGATTGCGAAATTTCAACCGTGAAATATCCTTCGGTTTATGAATATGGGAATGACTATGACGGTCATATTCATATAGAGGCAAGATCTGTACCATCATCTTGGACAGATTCTATTGATTGTCGTTTGGTCGCAGATATTCCTTATCACCGTAGCGGAGCAGGAACTTTTTCCGTTGGCCGATGGTGCTCATATCCAGAAAGCGGGGAAAATCCTCCGTATATGGATAATCCTCTCAAGGCAACCGTTACGGCCGTTTTTAATGGCGAAGAAGAATCTTTGTCTTTTGCTTGGCAAGATGACTACTATGAAAAATCACCACAAAGTCCAATCCAAAAACAAATCTTAAAAATTGCAAAAGAAGGCATTCTGCAAGTAGCTTTCGGAATGTTTTAAAGTAAGTAAAGCTCTGGGAAGAGGTGAATTTTAAAATGATGAATAAACCAACTAACCAACACGGTGGTAATCGCCCCAACTCAGGTCGCAAATCATCCGGCCGCAAAAACTGCTCAATCTATGTCACTGAGGCAGAGTTGATCAAGGTCAGAGAGTTTATCGAATCCATTAGAACCAAGGAGTTGGGTAAATGCGAAAGCCAGTAACCTTCGACGAACTACCCAGCGACCTACAAGGGATCATAAACCAATCAAGCGACATAGCGGTAACGATGGGAGATAAGCCATATGACATAATTAAGTGCGAAAGCGAAGCATCCAACCCGGACAACTATTCAAGGTGCATATGCCAAAAACGAAACAATTTTTGGCATATGGGATAAATGCCACAACAACATAAACTGTACGTGGGTAAGAGGTTCCGAACTGGAACTAATGCTAAATTCCCTGAAGTCCTAGCAATAGGGCTTCTTCTCATTCCTGCACATACACGCCACGATTTTGCCTCATAACCCGATCAACAATCTCAAACCTCTTACTATCCGCAAACTCAACGAACCTAACACAATCCTTCGGAGGCTTATCCTTATCAGGACATCGCTTCTGCCTGGAGCATAATTTGCAATCCAAATAAGTTCCACCTCCAAATTAGAAAAGACGCTCTGGACCACATTATAGGTCGAGAGCGTCTTTATTTTGTAATCTTCCGTACTTTAGATGGGTAACGGATCACCCTGCATATTAATATTGTAACATGTCTTATTATCATATAATGGTAATGTCAGTGTATTAAAGCGGTATTACACGCACTTCCTGCAGTAAAGATACCTTTGGAATAAGGGGCCAAGTATCTCCCATAGCACCTCCAATGCTATCTTGTTTATCTTTCTTAGCATCTCATCAGTGATATAAACTCTTCCCACTGAATGACGTTCGTTAAAGGCAATCTCTATATTTCTCCATGTCATAGCCTCGAAGTATTTAGATTCAATGACGGTCTGTTGTTCCTTGGTTAACGCCCTTAGGCCCTCGTCAATCTGTTCTATCTCTACTGTTTTGTAGCGAACCCTTGATTTATCCTCGTCAATCCATTCCTGCACTAACTCGGCCGTAACCTCTCTCTGCTGTGCTATGCGCTCCGTAGGTGACGTTGTAGTGGTCGCGTGTGGCATTCCTTCCACCCTGCTAACACTGTTTTCGAACATCCACAATTCTCCGCTTTTTAAGGCATCCTGCCATACTGCAATTCTTTGCGATGCTGTAGTTATTTCGGCCTTGTGTTTTTTGTAAAGTTTGAGACGTTCTTCAAGTATGTTTTGGGATTCTTTTATCATCGCTGGAGATCACCCCTTATTGCTTATAAAATTTAACTGCATCAGCCGTGCCCTTTAGTACCTGAATTGCATCTCTCAATCTACTAATCAAACTCCCTGTAATCGGCCTAGCTGCAAACCATTTTCCTTCAATCAGGACGCTGTTTTCTTTTAACATATCTGCATTTAGCATTTTGCTTCCTCCAAGCTTTTAATATCGAACACAATACCCCTGCACCACTTATTGCCTCCCTCGTCCAGTACATCAAATGTTGCATGAGGTATTTCTGTTTCATAAGTCCAAGCATATTCTCCTTCGCTGTCATCCCACCTAATGTCAATCAGCTTGCATTTTTCCTTCGCCAGTACAGAGTGCGAGCATTCGCAATCGCATTCTTCAAATACACCATTGCTGTCTAAGCGTATTTCTCCACCCTCGAAGCAGCTAATTTCATCGCGAATAGCTCCCTGTAATTCAGCATTATCGTCCGAGTATCCACATACCACGACGAATCCCAACTCCTTAGCTTGTTCTATTTCTTCGCAGGTAATCTCGTTACCACTTTCCCGGCCATCCAACATCTTAGCAAATTCTTGTATTGCCATCGTCCCAATCCCCCTCCTATTTCCCCATATACCCTAAGCAAAGTATTCCTTTATTTCTTACTTTCAGTGGGCAGGACTTATTGACGCATGTATCTAAACCCTCCATACTTTAATACCAACACACACAGCAAAAACCCAATAACACAACAAACCACTGATATATAAGCAACTTCCCCGTTGTTCGTGCAGTACTTTTCATCCAGCCACCCTCTAAGCTTCAGACGTAGTTTTAGATTCATAGTCTTCCTCCTGCCGTTTACCAGCAACAGCTTTCGCAAACCTTTCAAGTGCCCTGGCTAACGATTCAATTCCTTCTTTATTCGCAAACAAGATACTTATCTGCTTAACGCCATCCTTTATGTCGTCGGTTCCTAATTCCGAACCAATTTCGTGTTTTCCGTTTAACTGCTGAATAGATATCCCGTATGGATTATCATCCATCACTGAAACCCCTAGCGCAATATCACCTTCTCCAAGCACAACGGTTATCTGCTTATCATTTTCGTAAATCATTTAACACCATCCTCCCTTAACTCCAACCCAATCTCCTTCAGCTTCTCCGCAATCTCTTCAACGCACCTCCTACCCATATTCCTAATGTGGCACAAATCATCCTCGGACATCTTTACTAAATCACCCACACAGTTAATCCCTGCTCCCTTCAGACAATTGTAGGACCGGACGGTTACATCTAGTTCCTCAAGGCTTTTGTCGAGTAAGTTTCCTTCCATTCTCTCCGCCTTAGGCATAATATCTCTAACGCTTTCCACCGCCTCTTCGTTGCTCATCCCATACGCTTGTTTGATATTATTTTCATGTACCGAATTTCCCAAGCAAGCGTAAATCCTATTGAGAGATAATATATCACCACTACCCCGCATTGCTCCCCTTAATGCAATACGGGGTAGTCCTCCCTCTTTTAGCTCGATGTTGGCCCCTCCCATAAGCACGACATCACACTCAAACTTCTGTACGTCACCCATGTATTCAATCGTTACCTTTACCTTATCCATACTATCTCCCTTCCTTTCTCAACGATAACCCCATATCCTCCAACTTATCGCTCGCTTCCTGACATGTCATGCGCACAACATTTCTGTACCCCATAAGCTCTTTCCATGACAACTTAGCTAAGTCGCCGGATACCTCTATCCCGGCCCTTCTGAGCGTGTGAAATGTTCTTGCCGTAAACCCCATGTCTGCAAGCTTCACCGTCAAATCTGTGTTATATCGCTTGTCCATTTTTTCGCGAATTTTATCCATTAACATTTAGTTAATTCCCCCTTAATCATCATTCCCAGATCTTCTCGGGCAAGATACAAACCAATTAAGACCCTTGCTTATAGTGATGGCATTCTTACACTCAGTAACGTCTTTGCTTGTAACCATTTCCTCATTTGTGCAGAAACCATCAGCGCACCTTAACCTTGTACTCTCCGATGATTCCTTCTCCCTTCGATAATTAATCTCAAGAGTGCAATATCCTATAATGTCGTTAAGCGTGTCCTCAATTGACTCCGTCTTAACTTGCGCAGGATTAGAATCCAACTGTTCAATGCGGTTCAATTTATCCTCTATGCGAAGATAAAAGGCAACCGGTCCACGCTTCTCTCTACCCTGTTCATAGTTGTCTCCATAGTCGTTTCTTTTCTTGGTAAGTAGCTCAATAATTTGCTCAAGGATAGAGCTAAACTTTTCCTCCAAAACCTATTCCTCCTTCTCTGTCTTCCTCTGATCATCAACCCTCGGTAACGCCAAATACTTCTCGTTCAGGATTTTCAGCCAAGTTCTGATGGTTTCCATAGTCAAGCTCATTCCTTTCCTGTCGATCCGAACCCCGCGGTTCCGCGCTCACTCTCTCCCAGCTCATCAACCTGCACAAACTCAGTCTGTAGACAAGGCACCACAACGAGTTGGGCTATGCGCTCTTTTGGGTTGATAACTACATAATTCGAGTCGAAAGGATTAAATATATTCATGGACATTTCACCAGAATAACCGGGGTCAATTGTGCCAGTGATAACGAGCTTCCCCTCGGATGATGCTCCCGACCTTGGTTGTATTAGCCCAACATACCCTTCGGGGATAGATACCCCGATTCCTGATGGTATTTTAAGCATGTGTCCATGATGCAGGAGGACGGACGAATCTATCCTTGCTCGTAGGTCTGCCCCTGCATCGTCGGCGCGCTTGCGGTATGGAAGGAATATGGGGTCTGTGGTACCCATTAGTTTGGTTGGGATAACAGGAGTTTTCGGTTCCCATTTTGGAAATCCATAGTGCTTGTTACATACCCCACAAGTTTTTTCTAGTTGCTGGAATACGTGTTTGCAATGTCTGCAACTTTTCACTTCATTACCACCTTAAAATTAATATCAGGATAAACCTTTTCGAGTATCTTTTGCTTGAGCTTAAAAACGGGAGTCAGAACACCCTTTACATCCTCTATTTCCGCATGTCCGTCAGGATAAATAACTTCGAAGTCTGCAACATACTTAATGGCCCGTATTCTTTTTCCGTCTTTGCGCCTATATCCTTCTTGTAGAACAAACGAGGGTTGACATGTGAAGTCTTTAATTATTCCAACCATTTTTAGATTCCTTAATTCAATATACCTAACACTTTCTTTGTTACTGTCAAAGATTATCCCATCGACAACAGTTTTTTTAGCGTGATATTTTCCACCTGGTCGCTTAACCCTCATATCTTAACCTTCCCCATCCACTGATGCGCTTCCCCAACCCCAACAACCCCTGCATCCTCGACTACCTTGCGAATATTCTCATCCAACTCACAATCCTTCATGTACCTGCGACCACTCTGAATAGTTCCATTGCCACCCAATGTCAGTCTGTAATCTGTAATAGTTTTCCGACTCATACTCAAGTGGCAAGCAAGCTTTGATGCGTTTCCATGCTTTCCTATTGCCTTTTCGAGTTCAGCGAGCGTAGGGTAGAGGGTTTTTAGTCGAGCTGTTTTTGTGTTTTTCATTGTGGCCTCCTTCGAGGGGTGGATGGTTTGTATGCACCCCTATTTATAATTATTATCAGAACGGTATTGTTTCGTCTAATTGTACCTCTGTCCCAAAGGCAGGATTACCACTTGTTGCGTTGTTATTGCTTTGTTGCGCCTTGCCACCAATAAAGCCAACTCTCTCCGCTAAAATCTCTGTCTTGTATTGTTTAACCCCATCTTTTTCCCATGTCGAGGTTTGAATTGATCCAGTAACGGATGCTTCGCTGCCCTTGAATAAAAAATTTGCAACATTTTCAGCAGTAGCTTTAAAACAAATCACAGGCAGAAAGTCTGCTGTTTTTTCTTTAGAAAACGGACGATTCACGGCAAGGGTAAATTTACATACGGCAACACCTGCTTGGCTATACGTTAAACTTGGGTCAGCACAAAGGCGACCAACTAAATTAGCACTATTCATTATTATCTTCCTCCGATTATTTTAATTTATTATCCCTGTACCCCGGCCATCATCTCGGTCATTCGCTCGTCAAACTTAATCCCAGCTCGCTTAATTGTTCTCTCTCTGATTCCCTTCAGCCAGCCACCGATTTCTGTCAACAATTCTTCGTCATCTTCTTCAGTTTCGAGTTTGTTAACTGCTCCCATTATCCTCGCTAACTGATTATCGCTTAATGTGCCCCACGCAGGTTCAGGCTCCGCTAATCCTTCGAGATCATCCTTATTTTCATCAAAATAACTCATGTCTGTATTCTTCAGCTCATCATTACAACTTTTGCACAGTCCGGTTTTCCCCTCAACCTCAAACTTTCCGCAATCAGGACAAATATCACCTTCTTTCCACTCAGGATGCTCGTGTCTCAATTCCTTCTCGGCCCATTCCAGTCCAAACTTTTCGTCCATATATGACGCTCTAGAACATTCCTCGCCACCTCCCCCAACAATCACACCCTCAACTTCTTTACTCTCTTTAAATGCCCCTTCCGTGCCCTCTGCTGACTTCTTAACGAACTTACCTCGCTCGTCTCTCTTAGGCAACCCATCCACCCTCTTTCTGTATTCTGTAGGAGTTATAAACGCATCCCTACTCATCTCAAACTCTTCAGGACTCGAAATCCTCTCACCCTCAGCATTCACGAAGTAGCGAACGCAAGGACTAGCCCTTGTCGTGCATTTTTCGCTGGCTAGTTTTTCCGTGAGAATTGTGCCATAGGTTCGCATGTTGCCGTGTTTTATTTTATTTCACCACCCATACAATCCCTTAATTCTCGCTGAATTTCCCGTATAGCGGAACAGATAGAATTGTTTCCTATTTTAACCTTTTTACTGAAAATACACTTTCCATTGCATCCTTCGATAGATTCCCATATACAATCCCATTCGACATAGGAAGTAAGGGCCTTCAGTAATTCAACAGCTTTCTCCTTCTCGCTCACCCCTCAACCTCCTTCATCACCTTAACCCCTGCCCATTTCAGCAATTTTGCACACCCCGGGCATGGTATAGGATTCGGTTCGTCAGCACAGACTAGGTAGAGTTCAGCACCTTCCAATAACTCTTGCGGAGCATTAATCAAGGCAGAAACTTCAGCATGCACCGCTGGACAATCATCGTAACTCCCTGTGTTATGTTCGACATCCATCCTAACGCACGTAGTACATGCTGCGAGAGGTTGATTGTACCCAGTAGCTATGATTACCCCATCGTTAGCGATAACACAGGCGTATCGACGCTTCCGGCAATTGCTTTCATGCAGGAGTTCCCGAGCTATGTTCCAGAAGTTAAGATTTATCGCTAAATCTTGTTTCGACTCATTTACAAAAATGTTTACCTTACATCTCGTTTCAACAACCAACTTTTTCATATCTTCAAAAACAATGGCATCCGCCTCCTCTTTCCTTTCGGCTGAATCACTTTCGCAAACCCCGTATACTTTCATGAGTGCCACGCGAAGAAGTCGCTCGTCATCCTCTGTTATTCCGTATCCATCATCGTATATATCGCTTTCCAGTATTGCCCCAAAGAGTAATAAATCCTTTTTCATCCTCTCACCTCCAACAACTTAACTATCTTTCTCGCAATTTCATCAAACTTTTCCTTTGACATTTTCATTTTGATTCCCCCTATCCAAAGTTATTTCCTAATTCCTCGATCATATCTTCAATAATTTTACGAGCATCGGGATACTCAGGTCCGCCGCCATCATGCGGATCATAAAATGTAGCCAATAGCGCGTTCATTTCCCCATAAACCTTTTGTAATTGCATTTGGCGAATCATGTATTTCATTTTGGTTCCTCATCTCTCATCAGTTTTCTTCAGCACTCCTACCAATCTGGATATATTCTTCATAATGTCGTCGAATTCATCATCCTTCACAGCTTGACACTCCTTTCATTACCATGGACAACCAACGTCCTTCTTTACCTCAACCCCTATATTCTTTAACCTCATTACCCCTTGAGCTAAATTTTTCCTGAAATAATCCTCTTCTTGGTAGATTGCTAAACTTGGGACAAGGACATATTCAATGGTTCCCTTGAACCCAGACAATTTGTTCTTCGCTACAATCAAGTCAACGATTGGAGAATGATGCTCCTTGCCATTTATCATTGCGTCAATGTATTTTGTACTATCTTTATTTCGCTCACTATCGCTATGGAGTAGGAAAACTATGTCCGAATCATAATGTAGGTCAACCGTGTCCTTTAGGTCGTCAACCGTAGGAGGCTTATTTCCGTTTGGTTTTCTAAGCTCAACCGTCATAAGTACTGGGATATCGAATCTGTTTGTGATTCTCTTCATTTCCTCAGACAATAGGGTGAATCTGTTCTTTGGTTCCGATGCTCCCCGGGATGGGGTTCGTATCTTATGGAAGTTATCAACCACCACGACCAATCTTGGATTAAGTTCATGCAGCTTTTCGATGGTTTTTTCGATGTACCCCAGGCTATTACCGTCCATTTCATCAAGAAGGGTAAACCTGCTTAGTAGGACATCAATCATTGCTTTCCCAACCTCAAGGGTAGATAGTTTGCTCTTCTTATCTTCTTCGCTCATTTCCTTGTTATAAGTGACATGCTGTCCGATGTTTGAGACGAAGTTAATTTCCTGCATCGTTTGCATTGCCAGAAGTCGGTAATATATTTTCCTGAAATTATCATCAATCGAAAAGAATACAACTTGCAGTTCTTCGTTATTTTCAACCAGGCTTTTACATAAATTTAGTAGCCAGCTCGTCTTTCCGACATTAGAAATTGCTCCCAAAAGGTACATTCCAGGTTGTATTCCATCCAACTTGTGCATTAAGTCCTTGAATTGATCTCCTATTTTGTACCCAAGTATCCCTGTCCGGCGATACGACTGTCTGAAAAACATGTCCGCTCGCTTACTTGGACCCGAAAGTATTTCGTCTGCCGTTACCTCCGGAATAACCTCTTTTATTCTTTCTTCCTTCACCCTATAAACCTCGTTGCATCCGTCTATGGCCTTTCCTAACACAGACTGACCATAGGTTTTTCCAGAGCTAAAATGTCGTTCGTCCCATTTATCCCTGAATAATCCCGATTGCCTAAAAATTGAATCCATAGTTTGCTCGTTCGCCCCGGTCCAGAATGCCAATGAGTTACAGAATGCAAGATCGGCCTCGCTTTGGGATGATGCGTATCCTTGCCAGCTTCCGTTGTATAAATCCTTGAACTTATCTCCATTCTTACTACTCATGGCTTTTTCTAAAACGTCACCACCTCCAAGCGTTACTGTAGATGAAACTCGTTCCCTTTTTGGAGGTTCCGGCTTGTCCAAATATTTAGCGTGTATAGCCTGTATCTGCTCGTTGCAATCTGCAAGCGTTGGAGGGTGGCTAGTGAGCAGTTTACCGGTGAAGGTTAGGAAACGCCCCTCCGTGTAAATCTCTAGCCCCAGAGAGCTATTCTTGCGTCCCTTGGGTGGTAATGTTCCTCTACAGAAGATATGGAGTCCTGTCCCACTTGGGGAAATCTCAGCATAAGTAGGTAACTGTTCTAGAATCTCATCAGCCAAGGGGGATAATTCTCCCTGCTCATTTATGCAATGGTCTATGTCTATACCTACAAATGGGGGGGATAGCATAAACCCGATGCCGTTCAAGTTGTTCTTGGCTGCATACTCCAATGCGATATTCAGGTTGCACCATGTTTCGGGATTATTGGATTGAGCCATACCCTTAGTCACCGCATTGACCGGAACTTTATCCATTCGCGTAGGATTGTCTTTGTTCTGCTTCAAGATCCATGCAACCCAATTCTTTTGTCGTTGCATTTCGGGAGGAATGTTCTTTATGAACCCTTCCTTCTTCATAGAAGCTCTTCGATCTTTCGGCTTGCCTCAAGCTTTGTTAAATCATAGGTTCCCTCGTACCCCAACTTATTGAGCTTCCATATTTGCTTTTCAGTAATAGATTGCTGCCCCATATTTACCTCGATATATTCCTTGCCCTTAGAACGCTTCAGTTCTTCCTTTTCAGCATGAGACAGCTTTTCGTGTTCGATGTAGTAGGTAATCGCATCCATGAATAGGTCCTTATTCATCCCAAGGGTAAACAGTAAATCGCCATTATCGTCTGGGTATTTATTCAATTTAGATACTACGCTTATGGCAATCCCAAGTCTGTTAGTCCCCCCTAAACGTATTTGCTCAAGTATCTTGTTGCAAATCGTGCTTTTCTTATTAGCTGGGAATAAACTCACAAACTCATTCTTTTTTAAATCATCCAACATCTTCATTCACCCACCTTATCGTTACAAGCTACTGCCGAAGGATCACCCTGCCACATCTGTTTAAAATCGGATATGTGCGGCGGCCTATTACTTTCAGAAACGTACTGCTGAACATATCTCCACATATCCTCTTTTTTGATTTTATGAATTAACATCTGCCAACGCTCAGGAGTTTTCTCTGTCATTTTCATTTCTGGATAAAAGTCAGTGATGATTTCCAGCATTGAAATAGTATCGTTTAATGTCACGACTTAACATCCTCTCTCGACTTCAATTCTTCTCTTTGCCTCCTAAGCATTGCCCTTGCATCTTCCCCCTGAAGTGGACTGGTTGACTTCTTGATGGATGAACCTTTTTCATTTAGATAGCTATCAAACTTTGTGCCAAACAATGTTTCCGGCCTAAGATACTTTTCGTGTTCAGTTCCAGTCCAACTAGACACCTTGTTATCAATAACCTTTTTAAAATTATCTAGCCTGTATCCATCTTCCCATCTTGCATGAATCAGAGTTCTTATGGAATTTCCGCTAGACCTATAGGAAGATTTAGTCTGCAGGTTAAGATAGTCCACTATTTCCACATAGGGTATTTTATTTATAGAAGTATCACTAATAGAAGTATCTTTGTTATGCGATTCATGCGTAAGGCTTGTGCGTTCTGTGCATAAGCCCCCTTGTGCGTTCTGTGCATAAGGGTCATAGTCTTGCAGATTATCCAACTTTTCAGTAGGTGATACATAGGAGAAGTTTCCCTTTTGCCCATGTCTTGTTTTTTCTAGAACCCTTAATAGGAGATGCTCTTTTCCATATGATTCGATTCTACTCATTAGGTATCTTTTTTTCCCTATAATAGGTATTTGCTTAGCTAGATATGTGTAGTTAATCCATACGTACTTAATTCCATCGAAATCTTTGAATTCCATTGATGCCGAGGAGTACATATCCTTTATAGTCCTTAATATTAAGGCATCATTCATGCATAACCCGTTCTCTATTAACTTCTCTTGTTGAAACCCTAAGACTGTGTATTTCAATCTTGTCACCACTTCCTTCCTATATTAGTATTATACCATACCTTGCCACCGTTTACCATACCATACCATGTATATTTACACCTTGTATGGCATATGCTATACTTGATGTATTGGAGGTGTATCATATGGCTAAGAAGAAAATAACCATAACGATTGATCAGGATCTACACGATAAAATTCTAAAGCTATCAGAAAGGGAGAAGCGTTCATTTAGTCAGCAGATTTGCAAATTAGCAGAAGATGGATTAAATAAGGATTCAGTCGGCAGAGAGGATTAATCTCTGCCTTATTTTTTTTACCCCTTCTGTAGCTGCATCTGCTCAAATTCAAGATTGAAAAATGATCTTTGCACACTATTTGCTAATTTGTTTTTGAAATCGTCAACGTAATTCCTTTTAATCTCAAATCCATAAGGCTTGCGCCCTAATTGCTCGGCAGCAAGCAAGGTGACTCCACTTCCAGCGCACGGGTCTATTACTACGTCACCCACATCCGTAAAAATCTCAATAAGATGTTTTATGACATGAATACTCTTCTGGGTTGGGTGAATCTTTGGTGTCTCGGTATCTCTTTGATAATCCAAGCAGTTGAATACCATTTTCCCGTTGTTGTTAAATTTGGGCAGCTTATCCCTGTACAAGAGAACGGCATACTCACAATTCCCTACCACTTTCATATTTGCTTTAAGTACCTGCGCTGAATAATTTTTGCGAAAAACCATGTTGATATAGTGATTAAAGCCGTACTCTTTAGCCTTTGTTATCAAGGAAAATTGTTGCTCAAACTCGCAAAAAACGATCATGCAGCCAGCTTGCCCCTTCTCCTTCGGCTCTTTTTTCAGCATGGTATTTACGAAGTGCATGAATTCAGGTATTTTAAAGTTTTCGTCCGTATCAAAGAATGATGTTTTAGCAAGCTCACTCTCTCCGTTTTTGTTGTCACCATCCTTGTACCAAGAAGGCGAACTAGCATAAGCGTTCGTGGAAATATTATAAGGAATGTCTGCTATTACCAATTGAGCCTTTGGGATGTTATATCGCTTGTAGTTCTGAAAGTGGTCGTGAAATATTTCCATCTATTTCCTCCATAGGCCGGAATTACCCGGCCTTTATTCGCTGTATTATTTACTCGTCCTTCATCGCCTTTTCAAGATTTCTAAACCCCTCATCCCTCAACTTGCATTTAGGAACAGATACTTGGCAGTGTTGAGTTGGATAGCCTGAATTGAATATGCATTTTAAGACTAGGCATTTACGCTTAGGAGTGGTCACAGGATGTACCATTTTCCATACTTCAACTTTTCTTTATCAACATGCATTGCCATGATGATTCCTCCAGCATCAAAGCCATGCCTATTCCCTTTGTATTCACATACAACAGAATTTCCATCCAGCCATAAGTTTATCGCTTCGTGCCAGGTTACTTCTTGAGGAACTAATTCCCATTCCATATCATACGGAGCATAAACTAATGACTCATCTCTCCCTTCGCCCGTAACCAACTTGCCTACTTCGTTAAAATGAGCCTCAAATTCGGGGAATGGACCATTTTCGCTACTCATAAATCTAGCTTTTGGATTAGTCAGCGCATGGGTATAAATCTCGCCAGTTTTCATCAATACCACTCCTCTACTCTATTTCCCATTTCCCATTGATCATATCTAACGATAAATTCCAGTCGTTAAAATAAAGGAACCCGTCAATATCGTGATTAATTGGCTTGATTCGCTTTCCGCTATTTGCGGCTGTCATGAAATCAACTTTCTCGCGAACTTTTTCCCAATCAGCCATTAAATCATGCTCGCACATTTCTAGTAAACAAAACCTTCGAGCAGAGTTAATGTAACCTATGCAAAACGGATTAACCTTGGCAAATACTATTTTCTCGTCCCTATCGCTTGAAAATTGAATTTTCGGATCATAACTTAACTCTTCGATCATGGAATATAATTTCATCCTTCAGCAACCCCTTCCTTAACTCCCTTAGACAAAATATCACTCGCACATGCCCTGCAAACTTTATCCCCATGCCATGCCACAACCTTAACCTCAGACTCGCAGAACATGCATCCTATCGAGTGCTTCTGTATCCGCAACCCTTTCCCGTCGGCTAACATTTCCAATGCCGTAGCTGGCTCGTATCCCATAGATAACCTGAGCGACTTTGGGATTGTAATTCTGCCGAATGAGTCCATTGTTATTGAGATGCCTAGTGGTTTCATTGTTTTATCTCCCTTCTTGCAATGCTATTAATTAGCCTTTGACTCGTACCCTTTGCCATTAGGCCTATCTCCCTCTTCGTCATGACTGGTCTAGTTGCAGCGTCTTTCTGCGTCCACCCCAACCTGACTCTTGCGCGAAATGTCCCTAGCGGTATGCCGTTCTTTTTCGCCTTCTTCAGGATTTTCAAGGGATAAACTCGCTTCTTCGATTTTCTAGCGTGTTCCGCTTGTCCCTTGCGATCCTGAATAGGTTGAGTTGCTGCTCGTTCTAGTGACCATCCGTACTGGTTAGCCCTGCGGTAGAATGAGTTAGCACTAATGCCATTTTCCTTCGCTACGTCTGCCCATTCTTTGCAGGATGTTCTTTGTTGTGGCTTTGTTGTTGTTGCCTTTTCCATAGGCCAAGCAGACTCTCGCACTCGACGCTCTAATGTGTGTGCGCTTATGCCGTTTTTCTCAGCTTGCTCGTAGTGAGTTGGTTGGATATAGTAAGTGAACATATTTCACCTCGATTGGGCAGTTGTTAGCTGCCCTTTGTTTTTAAAAAGGATAAAGCTCAAGTGGTATATTTTTCCCGGCCTCCGCAACAATAACGACTTTTCCTGTTAATTTCTCAATCTCCTGAACCATTCTTTTTGCGTCCGAGTTGGCACTTGATAAATGCAATAAGACGATGACCTTCACTTTAGACAAATCATTTGCCGATAAAAACTCTTTGACGTGTTCCAGCGAAAAGTGAGATTCTAGTAAACGGTTCTTTTGTTCGCAAGAGATATATCCGGCCTCGATATTTGCGTCTAGGGTGTCTTTGCAGTAGTTACTTTCTATGAGAATGTAATCTAGTCCAGAAAAACGATTGCGAATAAAGTATGTGTCTGTTGCAAAAATTAGCTTTTCGCCCGTTGGTTTGTATTGGATTAAATATCCTACTGATCCAGGCGCATCATGCTCGGTAGGGAATGGGAGGACAATGAAGTCCCCCACATTGAATTGATTACCTGCCTCGATGATATTTAACCGATGCCCCTCTGCTTTAACTGCGGTTGCCGTGTCAGGGGTCATATAAACGTCTATACCAGCCTCAAAGATGTCCTTGGTACATTTGCTGTGGTCATTGTGTGAGTGAGTTAATAGACAACCCTGAACGCTTGCTGTGTCAAATTCTAACGCTTGTTGTATCTCCTTGAACCGAACCCCACACTCCAAGAGAAGATTTCCGGTGTCAGTGTGGAGGATGTAGGCATTCCCTTTTGATCCTGAACTGATAACTTTTAGGTTCATATCAGAACCCCGGCCCAGTTGGTGGGTTGTTCAATTCTTCGGCTAGTTTGTCCATTTCAACTATCTCTGCATCGGTTATGCCTTCAGTTTCGTGGTCGTTTGAAACGTCCTCAGATTGAATATCGATGACATTACCGTTTGCATTTTCGGCAATCGTTTGTTCAACTTCAGCTTCCTTGAACTCGTTTTCCATTTGATTGAGTCGAAGATAATCATCGTCGATCTTTTGACTGTCGATAGTGATGTCTTTGTAGGCAGCCCGGTAAATGGTCTTGTGGCACATCTTGTCGTACCAACCTTCTATCTTTTCCTTACCCACTGGTTTTCCGTCTTTCCAGACATCCTTTTCCCCACCCCAAAACTCAGCGGAAGCGTATTTCGGTTTTCTTTTTTCTATTTCCTTTAGTGGCATGACGACAAGTTTGTTTTTCTCTGGGTTTTCAAATGAATGGTAGTAGAACCCACCAACCAAGGTCCCGCGATCAAAGTCATTAGTAATTTCAAACTCATAAAGCTCAACCTTGTTCTTGTGGTCCTTTTTTATCGACCTAAATTTATCCGTAGAGTAAACTAGTTCAACGATAACAGCGGGGACATCTAGACCGTATTTCACGGCCTTTAATTCAATACCTCGATACCCAGACATGAACGTCAGGTTATATTTAGTAGCCCCGTTTTCCTTATAAGGGATAAGGCTCACATGGTTGTCCTGCTGAGGGTCCCAACCAATCCTCGCGGCAGCTACAACGCTTTGAGAAAGTTTCTCCATGTCCACATTGGCCCAAGTGACGGGTAATGGGTCCTTGTTCTTAGTCTTCTTCAGGCGCTTCGCCTCTGCGGATTTTAGCGCCATATCGGCAACGATGAAATAGTTTTGAACTAGACGATGTTGGAAATTGGTAAGAACTATTCCCCCTACTCCACTTTTAAATTCAGCAAGTACCTTGTTTGTAAATCTCTCAGACATGGTTAGTTCGGATTCTGGCTTTACAGCTACTTCGTTTGCCATTACACTTGTACCTCCACTCTCAATTTGGAATCCTGTTCGCTTACAATTAGCTTAATAACCTGCGCATTAACATCCACAAAACTAGTTAACGACTCTGCGTTATCCACGAATATCGGGCAGTTAACCCCGTAAAACTCTGACAAAAGCCCAATAATTTCTAATCCTGTATTGATCTTTCCGCCGTTATTGGCTCCATCGAATTCAACCAGTACCCCGTTTGTATTGACAAGTGTCCGGCAAACTTCTTTTTGTGTTCCATCATTCAGCGTATCGAATAGTTTGAATTTAACCGTCTTAAATCGATTGTTAATCGAATCCTCCAACATACGAACCTTCGCCCTTGTGAACTCTTTAATTAGAAAATCCTGACGCTCGTATTCGTTTAGTTCTGCCGCCAATTTGCTTTCTTCTGACTTGAGTTCTTCAATGCGAAGTTTGGCTTTTTCGACTACTTCCTTTTGGTTGAGGGTTTTATTCAGGGATTCGATTAGTGATGTTGTTTCTTGTTTTTTGGTGAGGAGTTCGGTTGTCGTGTCCTCGATGGGTTTATTTAGTTCGGTTTGTAGGGCTTGGAGTTCGTCGGTCAGGCTTGAATATTTCAAATCAAGAGAGTAGTTGTACCTGTTGCCGCGTTCGGCTTTTTCACACTCTATGTCATTTTCCAACTCAACAATTCTCTCGTATATTTGAGTTAATCTGATTTCGTGTTTGGCTAGAGTCTCGGCATCTAATACTTTTTCTTCGTTAAGAACTTCAGATCTATTTCCTGCATCTGTACCCTGCTTACGAATACCAGAGATAACCTGAATTTTATTCTTGTCAAAGTTTTCTTTTAACTTGTCGATCTTCTCCTGCGCCTTACCTTCGGGTAGTGGTTGTTCACAAGTTGGACAACTAAATCCATCAGGGGCAACGAATTGCTTGGAGTTTTCCTCTGCCCATGTTTTACGTAGCTCAATAATTGACCTTTCGATATTTTCTAGTTCCATGGACCTTAATTCCGAATTAGAACCCAACTTCTTAACCTCTGCGGAGATAAGGTATCTCTCTCCTTCGAGTTGCGATTTTTCCTCGATTGCCTTTTTTAATCCAGACAACGAGTAATTATCAAGTTCCTTCTTTCGGGCATCCAATTCGTTCTGCAGCTTATACGCCTGTTGCTGTTTCTGACGGTACAAACTAGCCCCTTGTGCGTTTGTAGCTAGTTCTAATTCAATAGCCCGTAAAGCGTCTTTCTGCTCCTGTAGAGATGCTTTAGTCGCCGTGTAATCTACTGCATCTACCGTAATGCTTCGTTGCTGCTCATTGATTTGATAAGGAATCCCATCCATTTGGGATTTAGTGTTTTTGATCTTGTCGGCAACTACCAACTTGTGATTGTCAATCGTTCTGCCGGAGTTAATGACCATCTGCAGATCTAACATGCTTTTATCACCTACAGTAACCAATGAATCAATAACATCCGAATCCGAAACATCACCGCATATCTCGAAAAGAATCCTTCTTCTTTCCTGCCAACCAAAACCCTTGCCATCCGTATTGAAAAAGAGGGGATTTGTCAGGAGCTTAAAGATATTCTCCTTTATGAGCATGTTGATTTCGACAGCGTAGTCTTTAGCCTTTACTGGGACATCGTTGACCCAGTATTTTGTTTCATTACCTGTGAATTCTTTCGTTTGAGTGCCTTGTTTTTTAACCCACTTTTCAGAGAGTTGACGCTTGAGTTTGAGTGGTTTTTCATTAACCGTAAAAACACCCTCTACTATGCAATCCAAGTGATGGATCTCGTTTCCATCCTTATCCTGTGGCTTCACTTGATAGTCTGCCCTTCCGGAAGAATCTTTCCCGAAAAGAAGCCATTGGCTACTGTCAAATAAGGTTGATTTGCCTGTGGCATTTCTGCCAAAAATATCAGCATTCGCGCCGCCTAAGTTCAGGGTAAAATCCTCTACCCCTTTAAAGTTTTTAAGGGATAACGATTGGAGTCTGATATCGGTTTGATTCATATTTATACCTCTTCCTTCTTTTTAAATTTCCAGCAATGCGATGCTCTATTTAGGCACCCTCCTGTGCAGTAGGAATTGTGTTCGCATTTTGTGCAGTTCCCTAAATCATCTTCGTGTTCTAATTCATCCCCAGAGTTTTCATAATCCTGCTCATGAAATTCTCGATACCATTCTCTGCCCTTAAACACAAGATTCACATGGCCCTGGTAGTTCTAAAACTTCATCATTTCTGGTAAACTGTTCTTGAGTAGTTTTTCCTTCGGACTCCATTGCAGTGGGGTCCTTTTTCATGCAAAGATTTATCAAGGTTTCTCCATCAACATCTATTGAGAAATGTTCTGATATAATTCCGTCCTTAGTATCGATTCCAGACTTTCCGCGATACTCCAATTCTGGAAAGATGCTATTTAGTAAGGCATCTACTCGATCCCAATCAGCGTTAACCTGAGATATCACAGTAATTCTGGTTAATGTATTGGAATGGCGGTCGGTGCTAACTTGCTCAATTAGGGATGTATTGTCCGATAGGTCTTGGATTGCACTTAGCTCATCCTTGGTCAATTTACGCATGACAGTTCCTCCTTATCTGCCATCCGAATCGTTATTACTCGATGCAATGTTGCCAAGAACTCGGCTGTTCCCATTTCGTAATTAGTGCCTAGCACTTCCTTCTGAGTATAAAAATCAGTTTTAGCACATTGCAGACAGTGATAGATATTGCCCTCTACTTGGCGAGGCGAACAGTCGTGGAGTTCGCTAATCTTGCCGTGGAGCTTTGCCCACTTTAGGAGGTACATAGGATTTGAGTTGATAAGATCCATTGCGGTTGTGATGAGCTTGAACCCCTTCATATGTTGAGGTATTTGGAGGGTGTTGATGATGGACAATACTTCTTCTTCATATGCGGTCATAGCGTTTGTTCCTTTCGCCCCAATTTACACAATCCATCCGAGAGAACACTGGATTAAACAGTTCAACCACTTTCATGCTGTCATCTTCCTTATCCTCGCTCCGCATACTGCCGCCTGACTTCATCAGGTCTGCCCAGTGATCCTTATTCCTCTGCATCTTCTGCTCATACAGTTGTTTTGCTTGCCTATCCTCATAAGCTTGCACCTCTCTCCGAAACCACTCGAAACGCACTAACTGATTGCCAATTGCCTCGCAGACTCTTTTGCCGATTACTTTGATTTTGAACATCCGAATCCCGCCTTTCTCTTCTCCCATAACTCCAATTGCTCAATTGCCTCTGTTTCTCCCTCACGCATTTGTTTCTTGCGGTATTCAACATCCTCATAGAATGAAAAGTAGGACTCATCCCGGTAATGGGCAATGCTTTGCTTATGCCTCTCAATCTGTTGTTCGCAATAATCTATATCCATGTACAAGTATTCAATCGGAGCGCGATACCCATAGCGAACAGCGACATGATGATTAGTGATCCACATAGTTGTTTTCCACGGGAAGTTCGTTGAAGGTATATCGGCTTCTTGCGCCGCATCGTGAAGCATCCTGTCTGGTCCGTAGTCAACGCTCAAAATAACATCACGGTCTATTGATTCGAGTACTGGGATAATCTTTTTAGCTAAAATATCAGTGAATAGTTGCTTGGAATCGTTTTGAACAGGTTTTGTGCATAACATCGCCATCATCATAGTCATACCACCAGTTTGCGAAGAGTCTCCATTATCGAACTTAGGGTGACAAACCTTATCGGACCACCACTCTGCTGCTAGTTTAGTGACTTCCTCTACAGTTTTCATTTACTCATTCCTGCCTTTCTCTTTCGTTTATTCCTCGGACGATCCTTCGTTAAAAAAGGGGCAACCTTCTCGACAGGTTCAAATGAGAACATCAAATTAGTGAACAGGATTCCTTCAGTGCTGATTTCCCATGGCCTAGAGCAGGAACAAACTGTTTTGACTTCTCCATCTGGCAAGTTGACTTCTTTGCCGCAAAGGCAGAGTTGAGGTTTTTGCTTCACCATTGGGATACCTCCTTTATTCGATTAGCCATTTTCCGCATATCATGGATGCGTCAAGTCTACCGTTCAACCAATAAGCTAAAGAATAATACGCGCCTCCATAGCCTTCCGGTCTAATATCTTTACCGCTTTCGGTTGCCGCTAAGAAGTTAACAGGCGTGCGTACTAATTCCCAATCGTCTGTCAAGGTTATACACTCGAATGAAGTGTGCAAATCACTTACATAATGCGTAATTACTAGTCCGCCCTTAATCTTAGGAGATGCTTTAAATATTTTCCTGTCACCAACTCTTTCGAATTCCTTGGTTGGATTTTCTGTCAATTCCTTAACCATTTCCCATGTTTGCAATTCTCTTGCCCCCCTTAAATCCTTATAGAATCGTCTAGCTCCTTCTCAATCCGGCCAACTTCCTCCATTAGCTCCTTGAATCCAGTCGCCTTGGAAATCCTGATTTGATGGCGAAGAAGGAATTTATAGCATTGATTCAATGTGAGTAGGTGGGCAATCGTGGTAAGAACTTCCTCGCCATCCTTGTCGAACTTAGGTGGAACGTTTCTTTGGTTGACCATCATGGAGTTGGTATTTGAGGTTACACAGTATTTTTCGTTGATATTTATTCTCATTGGGCACTTCCTTTTTGATTATTTAATTAACTTTGATGTGAAAACTTTCAACTGACCTTCAGTTAACTGCACCGACTTCAGAACATCCTTAAAGGTTTTGCCGTAGTTTGCCTTAATGCGTTGTTGCTCCTGATAAGATAAACGCCTTTTTTGATCTTTCCTCACTTGGTTTCCGGCTTTCTGATGCTGCATGGCGTATCTCCCTCGAAAAAGATCAATTTGCCCAAACATCCGGCATAGTCCTTTTCCATATTTGCACCCCTGCTAGACCCCCAATCATTCAGTAAATAGATGGCATCGCATATCCTCACCATCGGTAGACACACGCTCATATACTCTCCGTGTTCAAACCCAATAGGCAATAACGATGGGTTAATTACAACATGCCCTTTTTCCTTCAGCATTGTTTCTGCTTGCTTGAATTGTTCGACGAAATTGTCATTCCCAGTGATCTTTCCCGCCACGTATATTTTCATCAATAAGCACTCCTCTTCCCAATCAAACTCCGCATTTGAGCGAACAACCTCGCCATGGGATTACCTGAACTACCGAGACGAGAGATAACCTTGTCTACGGCCTCGCGTTTCTCTTTGGCAGTTTCCTTCTTTCCACCCCAAACGAACTTTTGCACATGATGGGGTTGAGTTGATTCGATGTACTCCCAGTAGGATAGACCGCGTGATTTGGCCGCTTGACTGATTTGATTGGCTGGGTTGTTAGTTTTCAATTAGATTTCCTCGCTTTCATTTGATTACTACGACCCCATAATTTCCTTTGAACCTTGATCACTTCGAGAAAAATATCAATTGATGCGTCTCGAATTACTTCGAATGATGGATGGTTGGCAACTTGTGCCTTTAGTTCGGATACCTCTTTTTCGAGGGATGCGATACGTTGTTCGAGCGTTTGGTTTGACATGATTCACCTCGGTTTTATTTGATTTCAAAATGAACAACCTTAGTCTTCTTGAACATCAAGCACGGATTTCCGCCTTGCTTACCGTTGCATTTCCCCATGTTTGATTTGCAGAGTTGACAGCGTAGGCATTCGTCATTCATAAGACTCCTTAGTAGATATTCGGTAAAACCTTTTAGGTTTGGTATACTTTCAGTTTGCGTTCTGTGCTTTATGGCTCCTTCGATTAGGTGAACGCGGCTTTCTTCTGATAATGGTTTTTCTTCATCGAATTCGATATCCACCATTACTCCGATTCACCCACTAACTCCCTCAGCTTCTCAAACCCACATTCGTTATACCTAAACGCCGGAACCTGCTTACTGCTATATGGGGACTTGTCCAGCACAGTAATTCCATACTCATCCGTTTTGAGATTGTTCGCATTTGCTAACTTGCCGATCTTAGTTGAGGTAACTCCCAATGCTGCGCCAATCTCCGTAGCTGTGTAAGTTTTATCAATCGTCGGCATCGGGAGAAGTGGCCTGCCCATTAGAAGTTCGGTAATTCCACCTAGTAGAAGTTGAACAGCTTCGCCGGATAACTTGCTCTGGAACTCTGATGCAATTTCCTTCATTAGCTTTGCTTGTGCCGCAACTGCGTTTTTGTGCATTGCTTGTGCTCTTAGCATTTGTGCTTCGTTCGGTACGTTTGATTTAGGTAACGACTTCTTGACTGAGTAATAATCATCGACCAATATCTCATACGCTTCCCATGCTTTGTCAGTGTTGAGAGATTTGGCATGGAGCCATGCTCCCTTTTCTGTCCAGAGCAGAAGGATTGAGGTAAATTTAAGGCTATCGGAAATTTTCGGATACCCTTCTTTGAACCTAGATAGTGCTTCTCCTTCTAATTTGAATAGATGCTTCCCGATGGTGTACCTTGATGAGTTGTTGACGTAGTTGTCAGATATGTGTTTGTTGTCCGTCCCATACGACTCGGCCAATTGTGAAGTCGTAAGAATTCTTTGACCTTGATATTCAACCGGAATTAAATTACTCATGCTTGTCCTCCCTATTCGTTACGCTACCCTCAATATTGACCTGTAATAACTCCAAGTCCTGTATCTGTCTTCTCAGTGATGAAATCTGTTCTCCGATCATTGAGTTAAGGAAGAATGCCGAACTCGCCCTATGTGTTAACGAGTAATTATTCAATACTTGATGGACAAACTGCCGACTAACATTGTACTTAGCGGCAATATCGCCACCGTTAAAGCCTGTCAACCGTCTGAATTCATCTACTAGAATCTTCTCCATTACCTTCCCCTCCTTGACGAAACGTTTCCAAAACATACTTTTTCTAATACTTTTTTGCAAATTTGTCATAAATTAATTGAAAAACCTCTTGTCAAGCTATTGTTTATAGTGTAAACTGAACACAGTTAAACAAGAGCGTAGCAAACAAGCCCTATGGACTACGGCGGTGTTTAATGCAGGTATTGAAGTACCTGAATCGTTCTGTGGTGGGACGAAAAATTACTCAGAGCAATGTTGCTCATTCGGCGTACTTTCGGCTTATCAATACCTGGTCCGTATTGATTGACTGGAAGTATGCCAAATCCATTAAATAAAATAAAGGTAATTGACTCCCTTCTATTTGCTGGTCAGGCAATCGGAAGGTTTGATTAAGGTTAATGGACTTTTTAAATAGTAAAATAAAAAAGAAAGATTTACACCGTTTGGAACAGGCAGGCAACTTCGATCTCAAGGGCTTCAGCTACCCTTCTTAGCGACCTTAAACTTGGATCGCACTTATCATTTTCAATATCGCTCAGAGTGTTACCCTTGAGCTTTGCGCGTTCCCCAAGCTCGCTTAATGTCCATGCTTTCTTATTTCGATATTTACGAACTTGGCTGCCGATTGTCAATTCATCCACCCCCTTTTAAAGTAATACCGAATACTTGGTTTCGGAGTTCTAGACCATTAATCTATAACATATGCTTAGTATATATCGGTGACGGCGATAAATCAAGCATAAATATAGCCTATTTCGGAATAATTGTAAAAATATTTAGTTTCAGTTATAACGAACATGTGTAAATGAGAATACTAATAATTAGATAATACTTTACATGGATGGAGGATATGTAAAATGGACTATGGTCACAAAATTAGATATATAAGAGAAACTGTAAGAGGAATGACGCTTGCCGATCTGCGCGACTTAACAGGTTTTTCCTTGTCTTATTTGTCTGATGCAGAAACAGGAAAAAGCAACATGTCGATTAAGGCATTGGAAAAAGTAGCTACAGCGCTTGGAGTTGACTCTGCCTATCTCCTAGACAACAACATCATGTCTCTCCGTAAACTCACCGAGTTAAACAACGTTGATCTACCGGATGATGTAATAGAGTTCTTCGCCAAACAGGAAAGCTTGCCATACGCTATGTTGGCAAAGGACTTGTACAACGAGCAAATTGACCCCATATTCCTCCGCGATCTCCTAGAGACTATAAAAAAAATGAAGTCTAAATGAATATTTAGAGAGTATCCAATCGCAATACATCGGATACTCTCTTCTTTTTGTACATTTATGCACATAAGGAAATATATAGTCGGAAATATAGTTTTTGTTACCCCCTTAATACAAAGGAGGGATATTGTATCATGGGATAAGAAAGGAAGGTTTGCGGATGATTATTGAAATGGATTTAGGCGGATTCTTTAAGTGGATAGTCGTTGATAATGACCTGACCATACTCGATCCTCGGTATCTCCATGAGTTCGTTACTTATTTTTTTAGCTAAGGTAGGATAATAGATTCAACCTGTCGAATTAGGGAGAAAAGGAAAAACCTCTCCGAACTACCCACCGCCAAAGTGATTGTTCGAAGAGGCCCCCGACAGGAGTCTATATGTGCTTTAATTTAGTATAAAACACATTCCTACTTCTGTCATCCTTTAATTTGATTAGACAGGAGTTTTTTTATTGTGCAAATTCCAAAAATGTCAACAGAGTACAAGTCTGACCTACTCATACATGACGGGCACTTGGTTGTTATTCAGGAGAGGCTAGTTAAGGTTCTGGGGCTTGATAAGGCTGTCTTTGTGCAGAAGTTACACTATTGGCTCAACACGGAGTCAGGGGTCATTATAGAGCGTAGGAGATGGGTATGGAATACTTATGAGCAATGGCACAAACAGTCCCCGTGGTGGTCGGCAATGACAATCAGGAGGATGATAAAAGATCTTGAGGGATTAGGGGTAGTTGTAAGTGTAGAATTAAATGGAGATAAAGGCGACCATACTAAGTGGTACACCATAGATTATGGCAAACTTAACGAGCTATGGAATGCCTATTTAGAGAAGAATAGTGAGCATCTATAGGGGTTTCAGGACTTATCCACAGGGGTAGGAAACCGTCTGATCAAAATGAACAGGCAACGCCTGATCAAAATGAACAGGCCGTCTGATCAAAATGAACAGATCTACATACATAAATAACTACTCATAAATAACCTTTACATATTATCTTATTAATAAGTTATCCACAGGAAAGGTTGTGCATAACATGGATTTAACCCTAAAACAGATAGCGGAAAGAGTTGGAATCGGAGCAAGCCTTGCTGCCTTCTACCGTGATCGCTTTGAAGAATATCTAAAAGTATCAGGAGAAGGCCGACACCGTAAGTATGATGAGTCAAATATTGAACTATTCCTGCTCGTTGCCAAGCATTATAAAGATGGGCTTGATTACGAGCAAATAAAGCAGGACCTTGACAAAAAGTATGGATACGCTATACCTAATTCAACCGAGTTGATGGAAAATAACAGAACAAAAGTAGTACAACAGGAAGATTTAGCGCAGAATATCCGCCATACTCTACTCGAAGAACTAGCTAAACAGAACCACATTATACTCAAACTTCAAGATGAACTTGAGGACATGAGGGCAGAATTCGATAAAGGATTCGTAAAGCTCTACGAGAAAGCTGAGGATAGCCGCAGGAGCGCAGAGAGCAGAGACGCTGAAGTGCTACAGAAGCTCAACGATATCAAGTTGATACAGCAGCAACGCAATAAAAAACCCTGGTGGAAATTCTTCAGCAAAAGCTAGTCATATTTCCTGCAAACTCCCATAAACATATATCAACTTGATATAAGGGAGGTTGCTCCATGGAAAAGAAAAAGAAGCCGGCACTAATTCACTTCTCCACCCCACTCTTGAAGGATTTAGATGCTTATGCAAAGGGCTGCGGGATCTCACGTAATGCTGCAGTTAATTTAGCCTGCTCAGAATTACTAGGAGAAACAGAACGATTGAAGGAAGAGGCTGACCGATTGCGCTCCCTTGTGATAAAGTTAGCAATGTCAAAGGGGGAACAAGCGTGACATGGATTACCTTAGCGATTGTATTCGGTCCACTCTTATTTATTTTTATGTTGCCTCAGCATCGTGAGGCTGTTCCAGTATTCCAACCTAAGAAGCGCAAGAAGGGTTATAGAGTTAGGCGAACGTTATAGCGACATTATATAGCCGATTGTTCGGGTAGCCTCCCTCCTATCCTTGTAGATTGTGCAAAAGAGGGCATTTGGACAGAGATGAGTTGAGCAGGGGAGAGTGGGGGAGGTAGAATATCCGAACGTTGGTACCTGGAATAGATAATACCATCCGAGTTGGATGGTATTTGTTTGTGTTATTTATTGCTGTCTAGTATAGGTAACGCACTTCTTATTAAACCATAACTTAACTTCTGAAGGATATTCTGATTTCCTATCTTTTTCACTAAATACTAACTCTTGTTTTTCTGGCTCCAAATGGGTTGATTCGCACCTATCAGCTTCCTTCTCTGAAGCGTGAACTGAATTACACTTTTCGCATTGAAATAACTTTCTTGCCATCCCTCTTAATCCTCCCCACAATATTAACTTTCTGTGCATAATGAGTTAAGTCCACAACCAGGACACTTACTATCCGGCCCGCCTTCTCCGTCGAACATAAAATACCCACCATGCATATTAATTCTAAACACAGCATCCCTCTGTTCCATGAGGCCCGTTTCGTAATCGCAGTTATCGCAGGATATGGATGTTTTCATTCTGCCTTGCTGAATTATTTCCAGATTAGAAATGTTGTTAAATTCCTTTTTATTATCCCGTTGTTTAGATGATTCGTACTCCTGCACGCGCTTATTCCAATCCTCACCAGCTAGTTCTTCGCTACTTTTCCAATCTCCGCAAGAAATGTGAACACCGCAAAAATACTTCATACTTTGATGTTCTGGTTCACAAGAAACTAGATTTGGCTTATTTCCACATTCAGGACATGGTAATAGATTCAACTTCTTCACCACCCTAAAATTAATCACATCAACTCACCAACCGTAATAGGCTTTTCACACTTTGGGCACAAATTAAGATCGTCATCACGATGAATGTGCTTATAAAATTTTTCATTCCTTGATACTACACGCTTTTCGCCGCAATTGCTTTCAAAAAGCCACTTGTTGTCGTCGATGAATTCTGTGCAAAACCATTTGCAATATTTAGTTAACACAGTGGATTCCCCCTACAATATTTTCTTGACTGCTTGCCAAAGTGTGTCCATAAGCTCTCTTCCCTTAGAAAAACTTTCATCATTTTCCAGACTTCTATGGGTGTCGTACAACTCAACTGAGTTTGTAAAAATATCAATAATAAAAGATTTTTTACCATTCTTTATAATTTGGATACATTGTCCGATTGATAGAAGCGGAACGGATTGGCTTAGAGGATTGCCGCCTCCATCCCATACAAATTCTTTTCCGCTTAAAAAGTCATTACCAAGACAAATAAATACATCGCCTTGCTGTTGGTGAATAGACCACCATTCCCTCAGTTTTGTTGGTCAGGAGAGAGTTGCTGGAGTTGATCAGCCATTATCCGTTGTCTCATCATTTTTACCCCCTACAATATCGATTTAACTGCGCCCCACAAAGCATCTGCCAACTCTGGATATGCTTCCTCGTTCCAGCTAATAGCTAAACTCGGTTCCGTTAGCGAAACATTTTCTAAGCCTCCATCCGTTTCCTATTCTGCCTTGTCACGCAGGAATTCAATACATTGCCCAATCGTTAAAACAGGAACGCAAATCCCCTTTACCTCAATGCAATATTTCAAGGCATTCCTTTCGGTCCACGTTCCTCTAAACCAGTAATCATGAAGTTTATCCAGTTTGGTCATTGGAAGAGATTCTAGTTGCTCTTTTGTTATTTCTTGTTTCATCGCTTATTTCTCCCTACTCATCACATGCACATAATACCTTTATCAAATAAACAAGCATAAACCCCTTGAATTATCTCCCCGTCGAACTCTCTAGGTGATTCCTCGATATTCCTTAGTAAGGTTAACGCATCGCCAACTGAATACTGTTTCAACGCCTCAATCTTCTCTTGATTTGTCTTTTCTATCTGACTTTTGAAAAATAGATTAAATCTAATTCCGTATGTCATGGTTTATTCCTCCCGTATTTCCTCAGCAGATTACTCATGTAGTTTTCTTTAGGCTTAACAAGATTCGTGCTTACTGCAGGAACAATCTCCTTTGGCTTAATCTCCGCGAACCTCGGTACACTCATTACCCCTACCTTAACCTTACCAAAAAACATATCCTAGGGTCTAGCGAATACTAAATCCTCCTTATCCCAATATATCACGAGTCTTTCATCGGTTTCAGTATGGACAGCGAGGGTTATCAACGTGTAGATGCCACCTTTGTAGTGCTGGTATTTAGCCATTATCACTATCCTCACTATGCCCGATTATCAGTTTCCCGTCTTTAGGATTAAACCATAAGAAATCTTTTTCGTTAGGCTTATCATTAAAGAACCACGTTTCCTCCTTATCTGCAATATATTGGAGATGCTCCTCATCGCACCCCCGACAAGGACGTAGATCCTGATGAACACTTAACCAATAGCAACCCACTAAAGACATGTAGCATCTTTGCTTTTCCTTTTCGTTCATTTATCCAACGCTTCCTTTCCGACTCTACGCATAGTTTTGATTAACTTTTCCGGTAAAACAGGGTCACCCTCTACGCTGGGATTCATTATTGCCCTGACCTCATTATCCCTAAACATACCCTCAATCCTCTCCGCCATCTCCACAGGCAATGCAACTCTGCACTGCTCATAATTGCTATAATCTGAAGGAGATATGCCAAGCGACTTAGCCATCTTTGAGATAGTTATCTGCAGTTCTTTTCTTTTGGACCTGATCGATATCATTTGCACTTCGTTCCTGGCGTTTGCTTTGACTACTGCTTGTCTTTTTTCTTCCTCAGATTCAGCGTCTTTTATTTTGTCCTGCTTTGTCTTACAGTTGAGATTTTGACAATCAAATAGTTGTCCAAATGTACCGCATTCTCCGTCCCAGAAGCCAGTTGTGTATTTAGTTGGAGTTGCGCAGGTTTGGCAGTTCATTTTATATCCCTCCATGCATTTGAGGGTGATTCACGCATTATTCGCTTAACTAAATCATCTTGTAAAGCATCCGATCTTTCGGCTAAATGTACAATAGCCCTCAGGAGTGCATTTTCATATGATATGTCGCCGCTTCTGTAGAATTTGAGACAAGTATTGACGATTGTGTTGTTAAGGTAAAGCTCTCCATTTACAAACTCTTTTAACTCATCATGGTTATTCATGCCGATGTCTTTGTAGTTGGTGTTATTTATCATCGCCCCTACTCCACTTGTCATGGGTTTTCTACTTCTTCCTTCCAAGGTTATTCCCCCTCCTTCTCAATCGGTTCAATATCCGAAAACACAACCCTACTCGTTCCATTAAACTCAACCGACATCTTGAATAATTGCTCACCCTCATCAACGTCTGAAACTTCCTCATTTACTATCGCAGTAAGGTCAATTAATATTTTAACCGTGTCGTAGTCCTGTTGAGTCAATAGATTACTTCCACACTTAGGACAAGGCTTATTTAGCCATTTATAGTAGTCCTCGAATTGGACACTCATGTCCTTGAAGTTGCATTCTTTGTTGTCGCACTTGATACCGCCAATGTTCATTTTTATAGCTTGCATTTATTTCCACTCATCCCCTTCGTTAACTAATCCCCTAGCGATAAGAACATGCACCGGGCAAAAATGAATATCTTGCCATTCTGCACCCTGCTTAATGGAGTGCTTTTCACAAAGTGGTTGATCACATGTTTTGCGCTGACCGACCGGATAATCGCATAAGGTTGTTGAGATATCACCGCATACAGAGCAGGGGTCGATGCCGCTACCGCACCAAAATATTGTTGATCCGTCTGAGAATTTTTCCATTGCACATCCCAAGGATTACTCACCTACCTTTCGATATTGCTTGTCTTAATACAGTGTGTATTGGCTTAGTTCCCTAACACACACTGTATAAGGGACACTTTCAGGAAACTATTCATAACTGATATATTTAGAAACAGTCCCTTTGGTTATTTTCAACGCCTTAACTATTTCAGATTGCGTTGAACCGTTTTCATAAAGTTCCTTGACTTCCCTTATTTTGTCTTGTTTTGCTTGCTGTCTCACGGTTAATCCATTTTCATTTCTTCGATTAGCATCTCTTCTAATTTTTTTCCTACGATACTTTTCTGAAGCGTCAATAATCGTTTTGAGTTTTTCCTGTTCCGTATCCGTAATATCTAGCTTCTTGAGCAGATAAGCGTTTGTATACCAGTAACCCGGCTTATCCCTCATGCCCTTAGTAACTCGTTTGACTAATCCGCTTCGTATACCTTGTTCGTAGTCGATAAACTTTTCGATAGCCTTCTTTACTGATTTACATATTATCCTTACTTCACTATCGGATAACGGATTTTTGAACTTTCCATTGAACTCCATAGTTTCCCTTAGAAGTTGTTCCGTATCTCTAATATAGATTCCCTTCCAGTAACTAAAGCAATGGAGGACAAAGTTTCTGTAACCCTCAACATCATAATTCCTTAGCTTGCATATTGCCTGTACATCATCAACTCTGCCCATATGAAGGCTATAGGAGTTAAATAGATTACGAACTATGCAAACTTTCTTAGGCTTGAACTCTTTTTTCTTAGCCCAATTCCGTTTGTTCTCTTCGTAATTAAGATAATGTTCTCTCAAATCGTACATCGTATATTCTGTGTCGTTGTTTTGGTATATGATGCTACAAACTTCTCTGTTGCGACTATTTATAGTTCCGGGTATTCTAAGTACTCTCGCGCTATCTGTCGCGCTCAGATCGGCTCCTAAGTCCTTCAGTTGATAGTACAGATAATCTTCTAACTCTTGAAATGTTTGAAGCGCTTGCCTTGGTGCGTTTTTGACTCTGAAGTACAGGTGAAACCCTCTGCCACTGTCCGTCATCATACTCGGCATTGGAATACGACCACTAGTAACTAATTCTAGTATTTCCTTGAATGTTTCTTCCTTGCTATGCTTTCCGTACTTTTCTATATCCAAGTCGATAAATAAGCACCTATATTGTCTAATGTTGCTTACTGAACGTCTAGGCATAAAGTATGTGTTCGGACTAACATAGGTATCTTCTCTGCCCTCTGTTGCTGTTGCAATTGATCTTAGTGATTTCAAATTAGTGCTATATGACCTAACAAATTTTTCGCCTGATTTATTATTGATTTCCACGAATGATATGTAACCATCCGTTGTAGCATCAAATAGATGTTCGTAGTAAGCCCAGTTGTCATTCGTCGGCGAATCTCTTGATGCTATAGCCATGCTTTATTTTTTCTTCCTTTCGTTTATCAGTCTTTCGTATTCCGTTAGGCTTAGTAGAACCCACTCGATTTCTTGATTCCTTTGAATAAATAGAGGTTGATTAGACGCCTTCTCGAAGTTATGGGAAAAGTTCCTCAGAATTTGAGTAGTGGATACTAATTGTTCAGGGGAAAACTTAATATTGCTATTCACTTAAACACCTCCTATGCAAACAATCATACAACCTATTACGATAATAGTCCAACCCTATATTATGGGGAATTTACGATATTTGGACATAAAAATAAGCCCCTCCAGCTAAGGAGAGGCAAGTAAAAATAGAGCGTCCTTATGGTATGCCCACAATTTCGCTCCGCAAAAGATTTCTCTTTTTCTAATGAGTTTATTATACCATATTTCCCACATGGGAAGAATGGTCTATTCTGTTTTGCCTGCATTTAATGCTGTGACCGCTACCGTGCCCCCAATACCTCCTGCGAACCCAACAAGGCCCGATACTGCCATCTTGATTAGTTCGGAGTCCACAGGCTGCTTAGTGACTCCTGATGAGGCAATGAGGGATAGTATAATAAGCACGACTCCCCCTATGGCTATGATTGTGGCTTTTTCTCGCATGGGATTCATTCCTTTCCTTAACGGTATACTAAAAGTTTACAGGTATACCAAGGTATACTTTTTCTACGGAAGAATAATAGGCTTGCACGCATAACCCATTTTGATGATCTGTGCTTGAACTTCTGCCGATTTTGAATCTAGAACACGCACCAGCAGGTACCCGTCCTTGTCCGGCTTAGCCTCTGCCACACTGCCAACTCCATCCTTAATCCTCTTCATCTCCGCATCAATAGCATTTAACAAATCATCCCACGTTTTGCCATGTTTGGCTAAGAACTCAATAGGATCCACGTGATTTGTCTCGTGCCACATTTGCGATATACCACGATGAGAATACACATTAGGGCCAGTATACCAACCATACCGAACGCACGCCTCAGCGACAAGAGAAACCGTGTTTTCCCAAACTTCGTCGAACGATTCACCTTCGCACATTTCGACCTGTAGATAACGATGGTTGCCTGTCGGGCCGCATCCCCAGGCTACTTCATTTTCAGGAATACATCTGATTATAGTGTTGGCCCCCACAAAGTAATGAACGGAAGCTTGACGGTCGCCGCTATTAAAATAATCACGCTCTCCCTGCACGGTATCATTAGGGTTACCTGTGCTATGGATGACGTAACCAACAGGGTTTAGCCTTTGATATGATCTATTATACTTGATTAGCTGTTCTGACATTTTGTAAGGCATTAATTCATCCTCCATATAAAAAAGAACCGTCTCCCTAGGACAGTTCCTTAATAAATTTAGTAAGTGTTTCCTCTATGGTATTTGACGCTTGATATGATATGCGTAGAAGGGGGATGCCGTACTTTAAGCAGTAATTATCTTTTAATTTATCGTGATACTGAAGCTTGATAAAGTTTTCTTCTGTATAAAATCCTTTAACCCATCTAAGATGTTGTATGCCATCAAATTCAATCAAAAACCACAAAGTGCGCTTTTCCTTATCCTTAAATACTGAAGCGTCAAATTTTAGTAATCCACCACCAACCCCCACTAAACCAGCGAAGACGTGCTGTTCATTATATGGCATGCCTTTGCTGGTTAATATTTCATGGATCCTTCTTTCGCCCTTAGATTCATTACACTTTGGACACCTGCTTTGCTTATTTAAAAACGAATCAGGTAATACACTCCATTCGTATCCGCATCCCTTTATGACGTGTTTTACCTTAACTTTTGTTTTTGTATTTACGAATTTGCCCAAAACAGTATACTCCCCATTACCCAATTCAAGAACGCGTTCAGTAAATTCAGTATCGCTAATAGTCTTGTTTTTCATACAGTTTGGGCATCTATGGTTGTGATTCACAAAAGCACCATAAGACATGAAAAAGTTTTTCATGCAGGCATTGTGTATGAACTCCATCTTTTCATTAGCCCCTGAATATTCGCCAATTAGTGAATATTCAGAACCAACAAGATCCTGTATAATTCCCCTAACCTGCTGTGTTGTTTTCTTTATGTTGCCGAAACATTTCATACATCCACTACCACGGAATACACTTCTGGGAAAAACTAGATATTCAGATCCACATGTATTATGTCGTATTAATACTTTTGTGGTTGTGTTAATATATTGCCCCAACACTGTATATCCATCACCAGCTAGGCTATATACTTCTTTCACAAATTCTTCGTGTGTCTTTTTCTTTTTACCGCCCAAATTGCTTTTTCCCCCCTTATATGTTATGATGTCATTATATCATGATATCATATAAATAGCAAGGAGGCATACACTTATGGCTAAGAAACAAATTGCATTCAGGCTGGATGAAGAAGTATCTCAGCAACTACTGATCTACGCTATTAAGCACAAAACAAGTGTTCAAGAAATATTAGAGACATACATCTTGAAATTGTTGGAGAATGGCTAATACTACCCGGACGATTAAGCTTAAGTAGTTGTTCTGATATTTGGTAAGCCATGATTAACCATCCCTTTCTATCTTGATTCTAGTTTTCGCTCGATTCTTTCTACAGAAGTACGAACGTCATTAACAACCTCAAGGTTATCTGATAACTTCTCAATTGTTGTGATATATCGTCCTTCTCTTTCATCGTTGGTATGGAGTATCCATTTTATAAGCCAGGATAACCCGCCTATTGACATTACGAAGAGGGATAGAAAAATGATGTTATTGTCAATTCCATACTTTATTAAGCTCTCCACGTTTACCACTCCTTCGCTGTCGCCTTATCCTTAATCGCATCAATGGTCGCTGGGCCGATACCCTTTACCCGATCTAATTCCTCGATATCATGATATGGTCTACCATCAATAATCCTCTCGGCCAATACAGGTCCAATGTCTGGTAGAGACTCCAATGCCTGTACACTTGCAGAGTTGACGTCTATCTTGGCCGGAGCATCCCGGATGTAGAGAACAAGGAGAGCAGAGAGCATGAGGGTTACCGTGAGTATGCCGATAATTAGAGGCTTGTTATCTCTCTGTTTTATCTTTGATACGAATTCGCATGTTTCAGTAAAGGCCTTTCGGTAACCCTTGGACCATGAACGAGTGCTTTCGTTATGGTTATCGAGTGGAGTTTGTTCTTTTTCTTTGAGGAAGTAAGTAAGTTTTGACCACATTTTGCACCTCCTAGATGGGAATAGGAAAAGACAGGCATCATTACGATACCTGTCTTCTTAGGTGCAACGTTAGCACCCCTTGTCATTGGGATTTGTCCGTATACTAAGGCCGCCCGGACAAGGGGCGTCTGTCGCTAGATGATCAGTCTAGCCAAGCCTTAGTTTTAATAGTGTACCACGAATATCACTTTACATAAAGACAATTGCTGTAAAGTAATTTTATTCCTTGTTCCATTTTACGTTAAATTTCGCAGAAGTAACGTGGTATGATGGTGGGAAAATTTAGAGGGGGAAGAAAATGAAAAAATTAATCAAGTCGTTGATATTAGCCATGACGCTAACCCTAATGTTCACGTTACCCGTATTAGCAGAAGAGACAACTGATGCTGCCACTATGGCCCAAGAAATTGCCGATGTACGTTCTCTTGAAATGTTTGGCATGATCACCCTTGACGCTAGGATATTTAACCTGACCACCGAGTTGCAAATACACAAGTTGAAGGTTGAGTCGGATTCTACATTCGCCCAAATAGCCCAAGGCTTAATGTTTTCGGATGGCGACACGCTAACCCTAAAGGCTAGGAGATTTAATTGCATAGCACTCATGTCCTCGTATGGATTTATGACCGACGACGAGGCTATAGACCAATTGCAGGCATTGAGCTTGGTTCAATAGGGGGAAAGAGGTGAAGGAATGAAAAAAATTAAATCGGTGGTCTTGGCTATAATGATGGTCGTAGTGCTTACGTTGCCCGTTATGGCAGGAGAAATACCAGTGAATACAACGCAAACTAATTCACCTCGGATTGAATTAGTAGACACTAAAGCACCAAAAACGGTAAAGGCAAAAGCCGTATCTAGTAGTCAGATAAAGATAGGATGGAGTAAGGTTGTGGGCGCGGATTACTACCTAGTTTATCATTGTTACGACAAGGACGGGGCCTTCACTCTGCTCACCAACTCGGACGGCACAAATGATTTTGCATGGAATGGAGATTATTCAGCTAATGCCTATGGCATACAACCTAGCACTACGATGTACTTTATGGTCTGTTCCGTAAAGGATGGCTACATGTCTTCTTTTACTAAAAAAGTTAAGGCAACAACATTGAAACCTAGTAAGTCGGATCAAATTGCAGCCATGAGAGCGCAAGAGATTGTGGCTCCTGTTGGGTCGACGTTAACCATCAACGCTAGAATCAGCAACCTAATTATCGAGTTGCAGATTCATAAGCTGAAGTATGAATCAAATGCTACATTTAAACGAATAGTTCAAGGGATGATCATGCAGGGCCCGGGGTTAGGTTTAAAAGCAAAACAGTACAACAGTATCGCAACGCAGGTTCTACACGGATCGTTAAAGGATGATGTGGCAATAGCTCAACTACAGGCGTTAAGTTTGGTTCCATAAAAGAGCATAAAGATAGAGCAGGGAATTGACCCTGCTCTTTTATATTAGGGTGAGTTGTTAGATAATAGACTTAGTATTATGATAGAGTATTGTTGTGGTATTGTTCTGTGCTTGTGTTTATTTAACAGGATACAAATTAAGGAGTGATGCTAATTGAAAAAGTCAGAAGCAATCTTTACCACGATTGTCGTAATGACTATTTTCTATTGCGGAATAGGATACAAGGTTATCCAAGGCTATCTGAAGGACATCGGAAATCTAAGGGGCTCGATCGTTGAAGCAAGGCAATTACTAAGTTCATCCGATAAAAAACAAATCGAGTACGCAAAAACAATTTTAGACAATGCTCAATATAGCCTAGAAAGAAGCAAGGAGTAAAATGCTCCTTGCCTTTATTTTAGCCAACTCGTTCCCTTTTTTTTCTTCTTAGCCTTAGCTAATTCTTCATCAGATTCCAGCAACCCTTGAGTTTGGTATTTATCAAACGCTGCCCGAAGTGCATCCCTTTGGTCATATAGCGCATTCATCTCTGCTTTCTTTGCGTCGAATGGAGTTATTTTCGCCCCCATCAAGAAGGTGAGTAGCTGGTTGAACTTCTTATCACCTTTTAGATCAAGAGACTTAGATACATTCTCCATAAAAGGAACTTGCGACATCATATACCTAACGCCTGCCGGGACCTGTAATTCCTCTACTCCCTCTTTGCTTACTCCGTATTGTGCGCCCAATAGCTTAACAACGGCATCCGGTAGGTCAGGAACATACCCGGGTGCCTTTTTCATTTCTCCGGGATATTTCTCGATCTTATCACCAAAGAAAGTATTCTGATTGAATCCTAGTTCTAGCGGGGCCTTGAGTAACGGGGATAACGAACTAAGTGCAGTTTTTCCGATTTGAGCAGGATTCAACTTCTCCAAGTCTCCGATCGGTAGATTAGCATTCCAGTACATAGGATTTCCACCCTGTTCAAGTGGGGTCTTGACCCAATTTGGATTGTCCATATACTCGGGCATATTCTTTTCGTTAACAGGTTCAGAGAGATCCCTAACCCCGTTGAGTGCCTTTTGAGTTGCCGCATATTTACCAGGAGTCCTGATTAAGTTCTCAGCCTGTAGCGGGACGTTTTTCCGCAACCATGTATAGAAGGGAACTGTTCTCTTTAGGACATTCTTCTCAAAAGGCGTAACATCCCTATAATCGAAGAGTGTTTTATCTACAGTCTTTGCGGATTGCTTTACGTCACCAGTTTTCCTTAGTTCAGAAAGGAAGTTGAATGCCCGGGCCTGATTCTCTACCCCAGTACCTACGGTTCTTCCTGCTTTAATTAATGCGTTATTTTGAGATAATGGATTCAGAAGTTGAGGGGATAGATTACCTTTTATCCCTGCATCAAGTTTCTTTTCGATGTATCCGGGTATATCCGAGCCGAACCACCCCGAACCAATGACTCCTTCTTTCTTCATCAACTCTTTAGTTTTAGCGAGAGTCATCTTTTTTCCGCCGACATCAATCGTTTTGTCAGATACCTTCTTTCCGATAAGGGGTAGATCGGTTGCGTTTACGCCTAATGCCCTAACGTGGTTCATAGAATTAAGTAATTCCTTACCACTGTTTAATGCGGTCTGAAAGGCGTTGGATTGAGCATTGCGAATATGGAACCCAGGGTTAACGGCCGTGGCATACCCCTTCCATAAATTTAAAGCTTTGTCATATGCTCCCAGTATACCCTTGCTACCCTCGTCAGATTGCGAAGCCTTGAAATTGTTTAGCTCCCCGGCTATTTGTTTAGGCAGGGCATATACCGGGACATTCTTCGAAACAAGCATACCACTTCTGATTGCCCCGGCAGGGACTTCGATCATTTCTTCCTTACCCATACCCTTAACTAATTCCAAGAACTCATCAGGGACAGTACCGGCAGGGAAAAAGGCAAGACTTCCCTTGGGTAGATAAACCCCCATACTCGGATCAATCTTGTCAATATTCTTGGCATTAATCTTTGTTCCATACTTTTCTAAGGTTTCGTTGATAAATTTCTGTGTTTCGACAGCTCGCGCCGATACAACTTGACGAGAACCAACTAGTTTAGCGATATCCGTTTCCGGTTTTAGTCCTGCGTTTTGAGCTTGCGCCAAGGTGTCATATGTTTTAGCTTTTCCGTGGCCTCCGATTGATGCTTTTATACCCGGGTTATTTATTATCCCCCCGAGGAACTTCTTCTCTTTATCGGGATATATCCCCGGCAAGTAGTTAGCTCTTGGGGTTTTTAGTAATCCTAGCCCAACCTCTTCTGTCGCAGAAGCGTTGAGCGACTTGCTTGCCATGTCGGCAAGTTCCTTCACTCTATCACTTGCCCCTGTGTACATAGAGGGGTGCTGAACGGCATGTGAGGCTGTAGTTCTCTCTGCTGGTGTAAATCCCTCAGCCATACTGATAGCGTCATCCACGGCCTTATTCTGAGCATAGGATAGGGAATTTTGATAACCTTTCTTTGTATCGACAAACGCATCCCATGCCGCCTTATCCATTCCTGCTTCTCTGAAATTCGGCACAAGAGCCTTGCCTAATACTTGAACTGGTTTAGAATCCCTGAGCAAGTTACCCACTTTATTCAAGCCAATCTTTTCTGCCCCCGATTCGATGACGCTACCCGGGATAAGGGATGCTCCCATGAACTTCAATCCACCGCGATCTACGGCCTCTTTTCCTAGTGCCTTGGGAATAACCTTCCCTAATCCTTTAGCGGCCACCTTGCCCCCAATCTTAGCCCCTGCGCCAACCCCAAGAGTTAGGTAGGTGGTTGGGTCGAGTAAGGTATCGCCAGCGAATCCCAATACAGAGCGTAGCTTACCGCGCTCCATCCCCGATTGCTCCAACACATCCCTGTATGAAGTTTTATCTTCCCCACTTAGTCCTCGGTATGCAGAGCTTGCGACATCTCCCATTGAATCATCTTTACTATCAGTCAATGTTTTAGCCACATTAGCCGAAGCATACTGACCGCGCGAAATAACATCTAAGACATCACCGAGCAGCCCAGTATCTTGTGGTGTGTTGAGCTTTCGCTCAAGCCAATTGCGATCGTCAGATTCCCCGGGCACAGGCAACGATCTTGACCTCAGTGCAGAGGTTTTGTTATTAACCTCTGTCCTCATGGATTTCTGAGCAGTTGAAAAATCATCTTCTTCCAGGAGAGATCCGGGGTCCTTTAGCCATTTCGTTTTCGATTGAGTGCTATTGCTTAACCAAGCCACGGCAACGCCCCCTTAATACTACCACCGTTTGAATGCTGATTTTGTTAATCCATCAGCTTGACTCTCAGTCTTGGCTTTCTGTGACTGAAGCCAATTCATAAGGAAACTATTATCGTAGTTTCTGAGCCTTGCTGTGCCATCACTTTGATATACACCCAAGTCCTCTATTAGATCATCAATAGTCGCCCCTTCAGCCAATGCGCCTTTCATTTGGTTCATCATACTATTGGTGGCGGTATCACTAAATGGTTCTGGCTTTTTGGTTTTTAGCGGAGCTGTTTTCACGCTACCTAAGATAGACGGCACGTAACCCTGCGTTTCTCTCGGTAGGAATTGAGATACAGCAGTCCAATCCCTACTTCCAGCCTTACTAATAGCATTATCCACAGCACCAGGTCCAGCATTATAAGCCGCCAACGCTAATTCATTGTTTCCATATTTCTGCAGTTGTTGGCTAAGGTATTTCGTCCCGCCCATTATGTTCTGATCAACGCTAGAGGTATCAGTTACCCCCAACTCCCTCGCGGTACCGGGCATAAGTTGCATTATCCCGCTGGCTCCCGCGGAACTGATTGCGCTAGGATTCCCTCCGCTCTCCTGGTTAATAACTGCACTGATAAGTCCGGGTGATACTCCGTACTGTTGTGCGTACTTATTGATCGATGATGAATATTCGCCCGAACTTGCGCCGCCTCCGCTACTGGGCCACTCACCCGTTACATTCAACTCATTCACGTTGGCATTTTGTTGAGAAATCTTCCGGCTTTCAGCATCGCTGTAATTACCAGAATTCAATGCGTCATACTTATACTTATTATCGAGAGTATCCTTCGACATGCTGTAGTCAAAGTTTTTCTGCTTCCATTCATCGTCAAGCGCATCTTGCCTAAGTTTTTCATCATACTTTTTCTGCTCAAGCGTATCCATGCCGAGGTATTTCCCGGTTGCCACGGATGTCTTTACCGGGAGGTCTACCATATCTTTGGCTTGATTTATTTCCATCTGTTGACGGGCCAGTGTTGGGATACCTCTGTCTGAATCTACCCTAGGCGCAGCATTTTGAGCTATAGCAGCCCGAGTCTGTGACGAAAGATCACCACTATATTCATTGTAGGCCTGTCGAGTACCGACAGCGTCCTGCCCGAATATGCGCTGCGCCCCATTTAGCTGCTCATCCGTAACTCCTGTACCTGTGCCGCCCAAGAATACATCCCGTGCCGACAATTGGGTTTTACCCGGAACATAAAGATTTACGCTTCGCCCCTTGTTTGCGTCTACGTCTGCTTGTAGTCCAAAAGTCCTTGAACTTGAACTGTCGGGTTGGTCAGGCGCAGCATTCATTGAGGTTCCATTCTCGATGCTGTTTAGGTATTGCTCTAATCCGTACGCAGTATCTTCAGGCGACTCGCCGTGTACTCTTGTGGCCGACCCAATCATTTCATCTGTTACGCCTGTTCCAGGGCCACCGAGAAATATATCTTGCGCGGTAAGCTTGGTTTGCCCTGGAATATATAATTGAACATTCTTCCCTTTATTGGCCAAGACATCATCCTGTAGGCCATAAATAGCCACGCTCATCATCCTTTCTTGAGAAATAGAGAGAGTCGATTAAGACTCTCTCTTGGTACTAGGTGTTATGATTGCAGCACTCCGTTTACGTAGTATTTACGAGCCGCCGTATTGGTACCCCCTGTTTTAGTGCTAATTGTTTTCTTCCCGTTATAATAACCAGTCAGCGTTCCTTCTGATATCCCGTTATCAAACTTATTCTGACTCTGCGTCTCTGCAAACTCCTTAGCCCATTGTTCCATCTTGTCCTTAAATTCATTCTGCGCGTTAAACTGCGTGCGTAATTCCATGCCCGGCACTCCATAATAGGCATACACACCTTTTCCCGGGCCATCAGCTATCTGATTATCAGCAGTCATGTAGATTGGCTTTTTGCTCGGGTTATTATATGGATTGCCGGACTTTCTAATGGGCTGAGGTTGAGCTTGGGATTGAGATTGAGCTTGAGCTTGAGGCTGAGATTCCCCAAACCCCGCTTGCATAGCCGCAACCCGATTAGTCGCCTCAGGATCAGTTCGGCTGGGTATAGGTGTTCCGTCCATGTAATATCCGGGTCTATTTGGGTCAACCGCAGCCATATTAATCATCCTTTCTTTGAGTTTACCAATCCTTAAAGGTTGGCACGCCGCCTTTTGATCCATTGATCGTAGCGCCTGTTGGAACGGTTCCCTTTGACATTTGCCCAGAGTAAATAGGAACGTAATACCTGTGTTCTCCTCTAATGGCTGTCATTCTGTACCCCGTTAGTTCCTCACCTTCACTATTTGTTGCCGGGGCATCAGTGTTACGGTCAACCTCAGGGTAGTTCTTCCACTTTGTTCCTGTTTTGCCGACAGTAATGCCCGTAGTCGGTGTGGCCACATTTCCAGATATATCAAGTGTATCAGGAGTCGTGTCAGGAGTTGCATCTACAGGAATTGTGCTAATTGTTCCGTCTGGATTAACGACAGCCCTGTCCGTTCCAGAACTAACGTCTCCACCATAAACCCCAGTTGCACCATAAACCGCAATACCATTGTTAAATTCAGTTTGGTCAATGGACGCATTATAGTTCAACGCAGCCATAGTATTACCAAAGCCATTTTGAGCTATTTGAGCAGCAAGTTGTTCCTTAGATAGTCCTAATGACTCGGCAAACTGAGAAGCGGCATCATCGATTTGCTGTTGCGTTTGCGCTGAAGCTACGGCGAATTGAGCAGCGTTTTGGGCTAGTTGAGCAGCATTCTGATTAGCCTGGTTGGTTATTTGAGTATCCGATTGACCAGCAGTTCTCTCGAATTGAGAATTAGACTGTGCTAGGGAGGTGGCGTACTGCGAAACTTGGCTATCGATCTGCTGTTGTGTTTGTGCAGAGGTTACGCCGAATTGACTTGCATTTTGCTCCAAGCCTTGTCTAAACTGCGAAACCTGATTATTAATCTGTTGTTGCGTCATATTAGACGTAATTCTGAATTGCTCATTTTCCTGAGCTAAAGTGGATGCATACTGTGCCACTTGATTGTTAATTTGTTGCTGCTGAAGCCCTGTCGTCGTGTTGAATTGATATTGCTCATCTGCTCGCGCTTGAGCATCTAAGACGGCTTTTAATGCCCCGGTTTGCTTGTCTGACTCAAGTTGAGTCCTTAATGCCAATGCTCCATCGTTGTACTGTGTTGTGCCAAGGGCTAACTTTCCAGCAATATCATTTAATGCCGCGACCCTCGCCGAATCCGCTTCCGTCAGAGCATTACCCGTAGATGTCTCGAAGTTATTCTGGTCGCTCTGTATGCCTTGTAAGACACTCTGCCTATTTAGGTCAATCCCTAACATCTGACTCCTGTTTGCGCCCGAGTTGTATGTTCCACCCATTGAATTTAGGGCTTCCGTTCGACGCTGTGTTGCCGCCGCATCTGAACTAGTCGCATCTTTTTGAGCTTGATATTTGGGAAGTTGCGTCTGTCGCTGAAGATTGATCGCATTAGTAGCACTTTGATAGTTGTTCGCAACCGCAGCATTTTGTGCGTTGTAAGTCTGTTGGTCGCTCTCCCACGCTTGACGAAGTACGTCCTGTTTGGCTGTAGCTGCCGCAGTTGCAGTTACATCATTTAAGTCGGTTAAGTTTTGTTGGTAATCTTCTTGGGATAGGGTTGAGTTTGTAGCCACGCTTTCGCCTCCTTTGGAGAAGAATAAAACAAAATAAAAAAGCCTTTCAGCTTTGAAAATTCATTAAAGCAGGGCAAAAGAAAAGAGACTATCTCTAGTCTATCTTTTGCCCTTGTGTGGTTAGATTTTGAAAGCCATAGTCTCATCGTATTCAGTCTGCGTCAACCACCCATAAGCTAATGCTAAGTCAATTTGTGCAGTAGTGTAATTTGCTGCTGCATACTGTTCTACTGGTGTGTAGTAACCTTCTGCAACTCCGGGGAAGCCATCTCTTGCGGTCAGCCTGTTTGTGCCATACACATAGATTGCTCTTGCATATGTGGATGTTCGAAACGGAAGAATAGAAGTTATTGCCATGTTTATCACCTCCTTTAAATTAGGCTATTTCTGGAAATGACGCAAAAATATAATCCATAAAATCTGATTGAGTTTGGTTTTGAGTTGCTAGTTGTTCCTGTAATAGTTCAAGTTCTGATTTAGGTTGGGTTACTATTGGCTGCTCTGCTTGCCATTCTGCCATTGTCTTTGTTACGTTTATTGCCGTTACTATCCCTTCTTGTCCAACGGAAATAGAACATTCATAAGCGTTGTTGATTAACCCAATTAGCAAAACTGGTATAAGCACAATTTGCTCATTTTCTCCTAGTTCTAAGTTAGGGAAAATATTGGAGCATCTAAACATATCATGAGTGCGAATCTCATAACCTGTGCTTTTGTTAATTATCGTATACATCTTTGTCCCCCTATCCTATAGCTGTATATCCATACGATATGCCGTTTATGTTATACCCATTATACGTGCTGTTGTGTCTTACGATAAATCCGTTGGTAGTGATAACGATAGAATTGTTGTCGCCTGCTAAATACGAGGCTATATTACTATTACTTGTATCGTATTTACCTAATGTTGGTGCAGTAGCATCATAACCAGTTATTCCGGTTACTGAGTCAGTTGGTGTCGAACCACCTAGTCTCGTAACATAAACAAACTTGGGAGTAAAGCTCAACGATATTGTCCTCGGAGAAGTTGCATTACCAGTATAACCTCCGCTTGTTATATTTGCTTTTTTGTCCAGTTCCACCTTCGCCCCCGCAGGAGTTATTGCTAATGTGGTACTAACCCCTGCTGTAACCTCTGCTGCTGTAGCATACTCTGTAATACCTGCTACGGTTTCGGATGCGGCACTCGGTGGAGCTATTGGGATTAGTTGAAAATTTGTGCCATCATACATAACGGGTATTATTCCCCCTGCCGGAATATCCCCTGCCGCTAAAGCCACTGACACATTCTTTTTTATCGCCGTTGCAACCAATGCCCCTATAGCAAAGGTTGATGCTCCTGTATTAGCATTAGCGGCTTTAAATTTATAAATCTTGCCTATCTCATATGCCACCGGAGCAGGGTTTAGTGTAATCGCATAAGCATTTACTACACCTGTGTCTGTCGCGTAATCCGCCTGAAGTATAGCAACTGAATTACTGCTTGCCGCATTAGTCGTGTGCCCTGCCGTTGGAGTATCTTCGACATTGCCCGTAACTGTGCTTAATAGCGCAATGTCATCTGTTGCGCTTGGGGCCGCTACCTTTGCCCTGCCTGACGCATCACGAATTATGATCTTACTTGCTGTCGCTGCCGATACAGCACCGTGGGCAGTAGTAGTATTTGCTGAATGGTTAGCAATGGTATCCGCATTATCCTTTACTGTTTCTGTTGTTCGTCCTGCTCCTGCTAAATTATCCAACTCAGCCTGAGTCGCAACGTCTGCCGCGCACTTTGCCGCCGTGACAGAACTATTAGCATGCTTAGCTGTAGTCAACGAACCGTCAGGTATCTCCCCTAACACCGCAGCAACTATCTGAGCATAAAGCCAATCTGCTCTATCTCTTACATTCGCCCCGCTTCCTGCTATGGTTTCGGGTATGCCAAGGCTGTCTGCGCCACTTATCCCGTCTGTGATAGCATTAAGTAAGGCAACAACTGCATTTAACGCAACCCTTACCTCTTCGGGTGGAGAGTCAAGCTTTGCCCACACTTGAGCAGGGGTTAAGACGCTATTCAGGTCGTACGGTTGCCCTACGAACTTTTCAGTTATTGCCCCCATTGTTGGAAATGCCATTACTTCACCTTCTTCCTCAGCTTGAAACTAATCATAGCCGCTAACATGGCTATACTGCGATTAAGCATGTTATTTCTGATTCTGAACTGGAAATACTCAGCCTTGATTCCTATTTTCTCGCCCTGTGATTTAGGGTAGCTAGGCGCTTCCGTTCCTGCATTGAAATATGAAGCGTGGAAGTACCGGGCATCAAAAATCCCTGATTCTTGCAAGAGGGTTATATCTTCTTCCCCTGAATCAGAGATAAGCGTAAGGATGTGTTCTGTTCCGTATGATGCTTTAAATGTAAGATTGATCCGTTCAAACTTCTTTATCCATTCTCTACCACCTAGGAACATAAGAGGCGAAGTCCACCACGCGTCTATCGCTACGCCATTGTCGGAGTAAGGGTTATCGTTGGTTATTTGCTGTTCGGAATAGATAAGCCCGTTTACGTTATCGCCGATATATAGAACGTCTGAACGTGTCAGGAAGTATCCTGCATTGGCGTAAATACCAGTGTAGGGATACCAACAATAAACTCCACCTGCCAAGTCTGAATATTCAAGGTCCAACACCCAAACCTTGTCCTTGATATGCAGAAGGTATTTGTTTCCGCTTATTTCAGCATGGGATAAGGCTAAGTCTGCTTTCGTGTTGTCAAGGATTCCACTTGCTATGCCGTTCTTACCGTTTACGCCTTGACTGACTATTTTGCAGTTAGCTTGTCCCTTGGTTAGGCTAGCCCAAGTCCATACTACTCCCTTATCAGAGAGGACAAGAAGCCCATTCTGAGCAGGGCGAACGGTTCGCCCTGCGATGCATCCAAACTCATCATTTAGACCGAATGTAGGGACCGTGACTGCGCCAGAAGTAGAATCCACATTAATGTACGAATACCATTGTACAAATTCATCACCCGGCTCTTTGTAGGTGATAAGGTAATCGTTCATTCTTCCCCAACCAGTGACACTTCGGGAGTCGTTACCAACGCTTATGTCAGCATCTTCAGGAAAGTATGTTGGGTCGTAAAACCATGAATAACAAACTATATTCGGGTAGGTTGGATGCCCTGAAATGAATACAGCGGTATTATTGTTACCTGCGTACTCAATAGCCATGGTGCATTTAGTGATAAGGGTTTGGTCCATGAGCGCGGTTGCCTCTAATTGAATTTGCAGGGTATCAGTTCCAGCAGCAGGGGCAGAGGTGAAGGTTGCTGTCCATGTTGTACGATTGAAGGTGAAGTCTGTACCTTCTACTTTTTCTACTTCATAAATGTACGCTTTAAATAGATTTGCTGAGAGGGTAATTGGGGTTACGCCATCAGATTGATATATTTTGTCGAGTACAAACGCTGTCGCTATTCCGTCAGGGTCATAGCTTGTTTTCCATTTGTCACTCAAATGATTGAACTTTTCGTTTGCTGTTCCGCTTGTGCCATCAGGTTTTTTACCTAGCGTAACAGTTGGGACCTTGGCAATATCCGTGACGTTACCTGCTGTTGTGCCGTTATAGTAGACGTATTCATTGCCTGTAAGGAAGTAAACCTTGTCGCCTGACTCGAAGGAAGTTGTTGGGGCATCGGTTAGTCCTTGAAGAATACCTTCGAATTCTGTCCATAAAGAAAAAAAGACAGATGCCGAGGCAGTTCCATCTAGTGCTGTTGTTGCGTCTACTCCATATGTTCCATCTTTACCGTCTGTACCTGCCCAAAATGTTGCAATTGCCATACTGAACCCCCTTATGAGAGGCTAAACCAAACTATAGCCTACCGAATATGTGATGGAATCCGCGTCCGCATGAGTCATGGTTATGCGGAATGTTTTGGGGATTGCATCTTTTGCTATCAAGTTGGATGCTGCGGTTAATGAAGGATGAACCCTATAGATGTTTGTGCTTGTTGCAGTTACCGCTGCTGATTCGAGGATAGTGTAGTATTTACCAGAAACAGGGTCCTTGCCTTCGATTTTTAATGTAATGCTTGGGGTATCCGCTGATGCAGTTACGTCAAGGATGACAATAACGCCCTTGCCGCCTAAGTTTGTTATGTCAGAACTTGATACCGTGGCTGTTCGCGCTGCTGATGCAAAGCCTGTACCTGCTACGTTTGCCGTAGCGTCAAATAGTTCCTGGAGAGTTATATCTGCCAAGAGTTACACCTCAATTCTTTTTGTATAGGGAACCTCCGCATACGATGAGGAATTCGGTTTCGCCGTTTGTCTTAAATTCGGTCATTAGACGGATTGGAGTTGGTCCAAGTGAGGCGGAGTAGGGGCGGGAGAAGCCTTTTCGTTTAGTTGGGATTGCTCCGTCAAAAAAATTTATGTTCTGCATATCAGGGCTTGCAGAAGAAGGTATTTTATCGGGGCTAAGGTCAATCCTCAGGCCGCCTGCGAAGCCATCGGGGAAGCTATATGTTTCGGTTGCGATATGTCCTCACCTCCTACCATGTGTACAAATTACTTAGGCTTGATACGTGCGAGGCTGTACTTGAAATGAGGTTCATGCGTTTTTCTGTGTATTTCTTTAAGTAGCGATCCCCGAGGCCATCTTCCTCCGAGTTCATGATTGTTCCAGCACAGTTGTATGGCAAAATTAATGCAGCATCATCTCGAAGGTCGATTATCAGGGCATCGTCTGTTGCTTGAACGTTGGTGAAGGTTAAGAGAGTTGGCTTACGCCAGTAGTGGATAAGAAATTCCGCAGGACCCTCAAATGAGTTGAAAAAAAGTTCGTTCTCAGGAGTCTTGATCATATTGGAATAAGGAATAAATTGCCTTGCGTCCCTCCTAATTTCTACATAGTTTAGGTCAAGGAAATCGCTTGGAGTTGTAACCTTCCACCAAGGAGAGTGCTGTGGTACGTCTGCCGCCGTAGGCCAAGAATACGGATACAGTACATAATTCCTAAACAGGTAAACGTAATCGCCAGTAAAGCGCAATCTAACCGTGTTTGTTGCTAAAGTCGGAGTTATAAGTCGCCTGTATTCTGCAAAAGTTGTTACGGTTGAAGCTATAGTAATTGTCTCAATCTCCGTGTAGGTCGTGCCATTACTCGATTGCTCGATAACTATTGTCGCTGGTCCGGTAGCTTCAAAAAAAGTTGACTTCCCATTCACAAGCGTTATCGAGAAGTCAATGCCGGGAATATGCTGTTTTATCGAACTCGTATCGTCGGCAAGGGTGTTTTTGACAGGATTATGAGGAATTAAGAGAGTTTTAGGAAGCTTGGCTGTAGTTGAAGCAAGTTCGTAAATTGATTCATTTACTAATTGCTGTATTTTGAAACCGTAATCCGCTACTTTTGAAGGGACTTGAATGGTTCCTCTTGAACTGTATTCGTCTAACAAGCGCAGAGTTGACGTTCTAATTGCTCCATAAGTGATCGCCATGGGGTAAATCCCCCTTTTCGTTTAATGTAATAGCATTATGTTCTTGCAAGAATGCCAATTGCTTCTCCACTTGTCAGGGCTATCTTGGTTAACTTTGTAGGAATAGTTACCCCTGCCGGTAGTGCTGTAAAATCGCTAAGTTGTGCTGTGACCTCGCCAGTTACGTTGGTCTGTGAAGCAACGACAGATTGAGCTAATACTTGGATTGCCGAGAAGTAATAGCCT
>Ga0209728_1000187_pt1 | contig 58157 bp, 79 predicted proteins | sample RifGroD1_FD_183997 | JGI IMG/M metagenome (GOLD analysis project Ga0209728, IMG submission 183997) | Groundwater microbial communities from Rifle, Colorado, USA - Groundwater D1 (SPAdes) (version 2) | ecosystem: Environmental > Aquatic > Deep subsurface > Groundwater | place: Rifle, Colorado... | reverse complement strand
GATTTGATTCCCACAAGTATTTGATTTGAATCAGCTCTATTAATAAAATAGTATATTGAATAGGATGTGTCTAGAGCAATACCTAATATACCTAAAATGATACTTATGAAATGATACTTCTCGATAACTCTATCTTAATAACATACTATCTATCTTCTTATATTATATATAATATAATATATAATTAATAATAAATAAAGAAAAGAAGGACTTAGAAAATTTGGATCGAATAGATTGTCGCAACAAATGTTCACTATTTTAGTGATTATGAGCCTTTTTGTTAATGTTTTTAAGCACTTGTAAAAAATTACGAATATAATGATTCTTTTTTCTTGACAAAAGGTGGAATTTGCTATATCTTAACATTCAATTGTGGGCAAATGCTGAAGGAAGGAGTGTTGTCATGGACTATCGTGTTTGTTTCTACTGCAAGAAAAATTTGCACTTTAAAGGATTTGAAGAAAAGCTAAAAGATGGTACTCTTAGACGAATGCTTGTACGAGGTGAGTTTAAAACATTTCACAGACTTTGCTTTAGAAAGTTTGCTCTTGAAAACGAAGAATGGTATTTAACTGAAGAAGGAGAAAAAGAAAATGGAGATTTATAAAAATACACCTGCCGTAAACGCTAAAAGAGGTAAAGATATTCCTTTTGACGTTCTTGATCCTGGACAAAGTGTAATTTTACATTATAGTGAAATAAAAGAAGACTCTTTGAGAAATATTGTAAGTATTAGAAATAAAAGATATCCCAACAAACAATTTAAAGTTTGTAGACATAAAGACGGTCAGTATTATGAGATTGCTTGTATCCTTGCCCCTGACGCTCAACTCGACTTACAAGTTAAAATTGTAGAATCTTCACCTGAAGCAAAGGCTACAATATTGAACGGGTTGCCTAGCAATAGAAGTTATCCTTTCTTTGAAGTACCTGAAGGAAAAAGTTTTATTATGCCTTTTGGCGCGACTCCTGAAAAACTTGAAAAATCATTGCGAGTTCAATGCAGCGTTCAATCTAAAAAACTTGATTGTAAGTTTATAGTATTAAAACATGAAAAGTACGGTATGTTTGAAGTGTATCATGTTCCGAAGAAACCTTTGTCATTCTTTGAACCGTCTGCTGAAATGCAGGAGAAAGTGAGTGAATTGAAATGAAATGTCCCAAATGCAAATGTGAGTCGTTGAAGTTTAAAGGCAAACGTGCAATAGGCGCTATTTTATTTAAACAATTTACTTGTAATAAATGCGGCTACAAATTTATACAAATAACGTGAAAGGAAATAAAATGAAATATTTTAGTAATATGTTTGAATGTTTAATTTGCTTGTTGGTAGTTGCATTATGGCTAGCTGGTTTTGTAATAGCAAAAGGCTTTTGGTCTACGTTGTTTTGCTTCATTCCTTTTTACTCTTGGTATTTAGTAATTGAACGTATTTTTATTGTGGAGGGGTTGATATGAACCCCGCTGACTATTGCAAATCTGGTTCTGAGTCTTCGCATCAAATTGCTTTGTTCATGATGTGTGCTTTAAACATGAAACGCTTTCCTGAACTTAAATGGTTTCATGCAATTCCGAACGGAGGACTTCGTGATAAAATAACTTCAGGCAAGCTTAAAGCCGAAGGAGTAAAATCTGGTATAAGCGATACATTTTTGCCTGTAAAAAGAATGCAATATTCAGGCTTGTATATTGAAATGAAAAAGCCTTCTGAAAAGCCGGTAAAAGAAACTTCTAGGGGTGGAATTTCGGATGAACAAAGAGAGTTTGGTGAGTTTGTGAAGTCTCAAGGCTTCTGCTTTGTCGTATGCTATTCCTGGGAAGAAGCGTGGTCATGTCTCGAATACTATCTTTTGTCTTGACACAATGAAATAACTTTGCTATAAAGCACCTCAAAAGGAGGTTTACATGATGTTAACTGGCTCTGGTTGCAAACATCAACCTTTAGGTTACTTTTATCCATCTAAATTTAAACCTCTTGTTGATTGGGCTGAACAAATTTATCTTGAATTAAGCTGTGAAGTTGATGGCACTGATTATGTTTAGTCAACTTCCCGAAGCAAAAGAATTGGTCAAACAACTTTATGCTGAGTACGTGTCTCCTTTTGAAGTTGTAGACGAATTAAACAAACGTTTCGAGGGTTTCTTTTATTTGTGTTACGGTAACATTTACAGATCGGATTTGAAGCATCCTGTTGCCGATATGGTTTATGACAAGAGAGCTAACCTTGAAGACTAAATTTTGTTTACCTGTTGTCTGTGTTTATTGTAAAAAGATGTATTCAATTAAATGTAAGTTTTATCATCCAGCTAAACATACAGATGAAACTCACGGTATTTGTGAAAGTTGTTTTAAGGAAAGACGGCATAAATTGCAACTAAAGGAGGAAGCATGAATTTAGACCCTTATTATGACAAAGGTTGGAAACAAAGAAATAAACTAACTAAACAAAATGTAATTTCAACTGTAGCAATTCTGTTAATCGGTTTGTCGTTCTTTATCGCTCATTCAATTGTGAAGCGTGAACCAGCTCCGGTCATGAAAAAGTCACATTCGGAAATATTGCCTACAACGCGTCAGATCGTCTTGAGCGAGTATTTCCGACGAAAGGGTAGTCCTACCCCTAACCAGATGGCCGAAGCCGTCCTAGCGACAAGCCAGCCCCGTCTGATGGCATCAATTGCAATCCGTGAGTCACATGGAAACCCAAAAGCGGTTGGAGATGGTGGAAAAAGCCGTGGAGCTTTTCAATGTCAGCCTCGCCACTGGAAGCATTTGATGTATGAAAAGAAGGTTAGCAATGATCCTGTAATTCAAGCTTTGGATTCAGAACGTATCCTGGAAGCTCTTGTTGCTGAAAATGACGGCAATCTTAAAAAGGGGTTGAATGCGTATAACGGTGATAAGACAAAAAGAACTTACGCACAAAATATATTAGCGGAATTGGAGAACGTGCCATGAAACTGAAGCCAATTTTATTTGGAATTTTATGCTTTAGTGTGTCTATGTTTGTAGTGTGGTACGGTGGAGCCGACTTGCTTGAACGTAATATTTTAAACGCTTATTTTTTATTTGTAAGTTTGTTCGTAGGTGTTTTCGGGACGTTGTCGTTTGGTAAATTTTGTTGAAAATATTCCTTGACAACTAAAATGAAGTTTGATATACGTTGTTTAACAAAACAAGTTCGGTTGAACTTGCAGAGTTCGTTACCAGTTTAAACCGGATCGGCGTTGAAGGAAACGTGACTGTATCGAATGAAATGACCTCAACCGTGTAATGGCGCTGGATGGTTTAGTAAATTCGAGTTCGCTTAGTGAATAAGCAGTAGGTGTCGAAACCTACATCCGGTTTAACAATTTAAATTAAGTTTGCCGTTTAAGAAAATGCCAATCATGCTTGAAATCACACTTGGATGTTTCTGTTATAGCAGAGTGACACGTGAGGATAGCGTCGAGGCTATAAACTAACGATGCTTAAAAGATTTCACTTAAATGGCAATTCAAAACAAGTTTGCTGGTTCTTGCCTGACCGTCCCAATAATAAAAGCAAAGGTCGTTAATATTGTTGCCAGCAATTCAAATTATGCAACACAAATACGAAAGGAGAAAAGGAAATGACACTCAGTAAGTTGGAACGAGCGGCTGTAAATATGCTGCCAAGCATTGTAGCTGCAACGCAAGCAGGAAGTTATGTTTATGCTGATCCTTTTGATGTAGCGTACCTCATTGAACAAGGATTGGTTGAATGCAACGAAGAAATTAAAAACCCTGAAAACCTTGAAGAAGTAGCAACTCGCGCAACTCAAGCAGGTTATGTGTTTGTAAATTTGGAATCGGCTCCGGCTGTAATAACTCAGGCTGAAACGCCTAAAACGAAAGGAAATAACAAAATGAGTTTTGAAATTGAAAACATTGCTGTAACCGCTGGTAAACGTGGTGGCGGAACTCGCGCTGCAAAATACCCGTTCGATGCCCTGGAAGTAGGCCAGTCTTTCTTTATCCCCACTGACAAAAGCGTAGCTTCGGCTCTCACAAACGCCATGAAGAAATACGACGTTCCTGTGTTTGAAGAAGACGGCGTAACTCCGAAAATGAAAACTATCACTGTTCCCAAGACCGGCGAGAAGCGTACTATTCCGGCTACCAAACATGTTCGCGTGTTTACTGCCGTTGCTGAAACTAAAGATGGCGCTGCTGGTTATCGTGTTGGTCGTACTGCCTGATCGTTGTTTTAATCCGGTAGTATTAAAAAGCCCTTCGGACGCCTCCCCGAAGGGCTTTTTAATAATCAGTTTGCATACACAGAAAATTTAAATTGAGGAAATTGTACGCATGAAAAAACAAGAACTTAAAGAAATTCGATTGAAAATAAAGTTTGATATGGATAGCTTTGCAACCTGTATCGGTATTCCAAAATCAACCTATGCTCGTTACGAAGATGGTAGCGCTACCGTTCCAGAACGTGTAGAACGAGCGGCTTTGGAGCTTGAACAAATTAACAAAACGTTTATTGAAGGTTTGCCTGGACGGGTCGATGCTCGTATTGCAAAAGACTTCCCTAAAGGCATACCCTCGAATTTATCTTGACTTACTCTAACTTTTAGTTTACGGTGGTGTCGCGTTAGCATAACAGGAGGCTTAATGACTTCTGCCGTTGTTCTTATAGACCGCAGTTTGCGCCGTTTGCGAGACATGCTTGCAACCGGAAGCGTGTCTGAATTGCAACGGGCAATTAATGAAATAGACACTGCTGGTGAAATAATAGTTTCAACTATGGAAAGCGTGGTTGTTTACGCTGCCTCCTTGTGGGAAAGGTGTTTGAGATGAAACTGACTGAGCATTTTACGCTTTATGAAATGAGTCGATCTGAAACCGCAATTCGCAAAGGTCTTGACAACACCATTCCCGAAGAACTTGTTCCCAATGCTAAAAAAGTAGCTGAAGTATTGGAAACAATCCGCTTTAATTTCAATTCCACAATTCGGGTTTTAAGTTGCTATCGTAGCCCACAAGTAAACAAAGCGGTAGGTGGTTCGCCTACTTCGGCCCATAGATTTGCTATGGCTGCTGACTTTGAAGTTGAGGGTGTGCCCAACATTGAAGTTTGTAAATGGATTGCTAAATACATTCCAAACTACGATCAAGTTATTTATGAATTTGGTCCTTCGGGTTGGGTACATTTAGGGTTGACTGACGGTAAACCACGTAAACAGCAACTCACTGCAATTAAACGTGACAGCAAAACTGTTTATTTGCAAGGTATTGTATGACACGCAGCGTACATTGGAAATGCAAGTTTTTTTAATGTTTATTTTAACAAATGCAATCTTACCAATGGTGTGCGTGGTCCTTGGGGTGAATCTTGTCCTTCTTTCGAGTTGAAAGATGAACTTAAATTGGAGAATTTAAAGCATGTCTCATAAACGGTGCATTTACAACAAAAACGAAGAGTGTAACGACTGTCAGTGTTGTTGGAAAGAGAAAGCGTGAGCGAGTTTAAAACTACATTAGACGCGAGACTCCTGCCTGAATGTCCAGGTATAGAACAATGGATGCTGCTTGCGCCGTTGGTTTATTATTCGGATATTTTAGGTTGTGACGTTGTAGTTCCTGCAAATTTTATTACTGATTTTGTTTCTTTTAAGGCTTTAAATTGGATTGCAAAACGTCCTGCGGTTGTTCATGATTATTTAACTTCTTGTGTGGATATTCCTTTTGAATTGGCAAATGAAGTTTTTAAAGAAGCAATGTTGTCAGTTTGTGTTAACGAAGAGCTGTGTGGTAATATGTATGCTGCCGTAGAGTTGTTTGGTCGAAGTCACAAGACTGAAACTTATACTTTTTATAAATGAGGTTTGTATGGAAACTAAACGTTTACTTGGTTTGATAACATTGTGTGGTAGTATTGCACTGATTGGAGCTTTGCTTTACGTCGTTGTACCTGAAAAAAACATGGACTTGCTTAAAACTTTTGGTGTAGCATACTTGTCATGGGTTTCGATGGTAATTGGTTATTACTTTGGTTCGTCTGATGGTAGCGCACGTAAAACTCAAATCCTCTATGAAAAGGAAACCGCAAATGAAAAAGCTGATCCTGTTGCCCCTGTTGTGCCTCCTGCTTAGTGCTTGCCCTGGAAGCATAGTAACCCCTACTCAGCCGTCCACTCCTATCGTCAACGCACAGAAAGCTGCCGAAATGTCGCTGTATGCAGCGGGTACGGCCCTGAAGGTTGTTCCTGACGTTCTGGAGGCACTGTATAATTCCGGCAAACTGAGCAAGGACGACTACAATGAAACCGTTCCGGTTTATAATCAGGCGTTAGCGTCGTTTAACGTAGCTGTAGACACGCTGAAGATTGCCATGGCTGCCGGTAAAGACCCTTCTACGGTCACAGCTTACACCATAGCCTTGACAGCCTTTCTGACAGATAAAGCCCTTATTGATAACCTTGTTGTGGCCCTGGGAGGTGCAAAATGAGCGCCGCTTCTATCCTGGCAATAGTACAGCTTGTGTCAACTCTTGCGCCTCCGGCAATCGAACTTATTAATAACATGGTTGTTGCATTTAACTCCAACAAACTGACGGATGAAGAACGTTTGAAATTGCTTACTGATCTTCAAGCAGCGTTGAAACCGATGGAGTTGAAACCGTAAAATGTGTAAATTAAAGCCTATACATTGGCACTGCTTCTTATCTGAAAATTATGAAAAAACTTTGTGCGGTATTTCTCTGACCAGAGTTAGATGGGTTTTAGACAGGTCTGAAGTTACATGCAAGAGGTGTTTGCGCAAAATGGAATTGCAGGCAAAGGTTGTAAGATAATGTGCCAAGTTTGCCTAAATTTAAATTACGCTTATCATTGCGGCTTGTGCTTTGACGAAGATGAAGCTATCTTGCATTTTGTCAATGGTGCAAATGCGTGAGTCGAGACTACGAAGAAATTTCCTGCCCTAAATGTGGTAGTAAAAATGTTGAGCAACACAAGAAAGCTGATATGTATGACGGGTGCTGGTCTACTTGGAATGAGTGCAGTTGTTATCACTGTAATTATAAGTGGTGGGTATGATGTCACCTTCAGCCCCAAGAAAACCTTGTCGCTTCCCTTCTTGCGGAATACTTGTGGGCAACGGTGCTTATTGCGAAAAACATCTTATTAAAAAAGAAGTTGAGATTAAAGAACAAAGAATTAAATACGACAATGAACGCGGTACTGCCCACAGTAGAGGTTATGGTTCTCGTTGGGCTAGATACTCAAAACAATATCGCGTAGATCATCCTTTATGTGTGCTTTGTGAAAAGAAGGGTATTTTAACTGTTGCTCAGTGTGTGGACCATATCGAAGCTGTGAGCGATAAAGACGATCCGAAGTTTTGGCTTGAAAGCAATCATCAGTCGCTTTGTAACAGTTGTCACTCAGAGAAAACCGCTAAAGAAGATGCTGGTTTCGGCAATCAAAGAAAGGATAGGTTCTTATAATGTTTACTTACGATACGTGCGCTAATTGCCACCATGAAAAGGTTGAACATCTTAAAGCAGCTAGTGAAACTTGTACCGAATGTGTAACAAAGGGTACTAAAATGAAACCGTTTCTTAACTGGAAAGCTGTAGAAAAGGAAAAATAAAATGGGCGGCAAATCAACAGGAAGAAAACCCTTCCCGCCGGAATTAAGGTTGCTTAAAAACGATAAAGCTCATGCCCACAGGTACAAAGATAGGGATGAACCAGTTCCTTCTGCTAGTTGTGCGATAGCTCCTGAAGATTTATCTGTTGATGCAAAATTTTACTTTAACGAATTTGTTGAACGTGTTCAAGATATGTACCCTTGTAGCGAAACAGACTCTTATGCTATTACTTTGTATGCTAATAATCATGAACAACTTGTGTTTCTTGAAAACTATCTTCGTGTTGAAGGTCTTACTTATGAAGAGGTTAAATATATAAAATTGGGTAAAGATAAGGGTGTTGAAACTTGTAGTGTTAAAAAACGTCCAGAAGTTGAAATACATAAACAGTGTAAAGACTTTGAAATGAAAATATTGACTGAGTTCGGATTGACCCCCTCAAGTCGTGCTCGTGTGCCGCAGAAGCCAAAGCAAGTGACTAAAAATTCATTCGCAGACTTGGACGAAGTTGGTTGACAAAAAGGTATTGATTGTGTTAGGATGCTGTTCAAATAATTAAGCGTATCGGCAAGGATGCGTGAACATAGTTGGTGTCCTTCCATGGTCGCCACTTGTGAAGCCCTTCATCAACTTGCCTTGGTGAAGGGCTTTGCTTATTTTAAGGAGCGTTTGAATGACTTATATTGAAAGTATTCTTTATTACTGTAATGCTGTACTGACGGACACTCTGCCTAACAGAAAGAGTTGTAAGTTTGAAAAACTTGCGTGTCAGCGGCACTTAGATGATCTTGCTAAACAAAGTGATGAAAACTATCCGTATTATTTTAGTGAAGTTGCGGCTACGAGAAGATGCGGCTTCACCGAACGCTTGCAACATACTAAAGATCGTTGGCGTGGCGAGTTTATAAAGTTAGAATTGCATCAAATCTTTATGCAAGGTGTTGGTTTTGGTTGGTTGAAGAAAAAGAATAACAAACGAAGATTTACAAAGATGTATTTCGAGCTACCCCGTAAAAATGGGAAAGCACTTTCCTTAGATACATTAATACCGACTCCGCAAGGATGGACTACTCAAGGTGATTTGAAAGTAGGCGATAAAGTATTTGATGAAACGGGTAATCCTTGTAATATAACTAATGTCACTGAAAGTATGATAAATAGACCTTGCTACAAACTTGTTTTTTCTAACGGTCAGGAAGTTATAGCTGACGAAGAACACGAATGGCTGACAACAGCGAGAGTAAATACTCCAGGAGAGAGAAAAGAAAAAAAGATTCGTCGATTTAGAGAACCTTCTTTGTCTAAACGTACAATTAGCGGTAGAACTAAAGAATACTGGTATGCTAACCTTTACGGCAGACAAGTTTATATAGGAGATTGTTTAAAAATATCAGAAACGCAAGCCCTGCACATTTTATCAGAACTTGCTAAAGTTGATCTAATTGAACATCCTTTTAATGTTGATACTATTACTAGAATACGAACAACTAAAGAAATATTTAATTCTTTAACATTCGGTTCAAGAAACGACATTAATCATTCAATGGTTATGCCCAAACCTATTGTTTGTGAAGAAGTTGATTTACCTATTTCACCTTATCTGTTTGGTTCGTGGTTGGGTGATGGGAACAGCAACGAGTTTGCTATTTCTTGTGGAGAACAAGATGTTGAAAGTTTTAAAGGTGAGATTTTAAAAGAAGGTTTTTGTTTTACACAAAGACGCGATAGAACGGCTTGGCGTTTATTTGTTCGCACACTTATAAACGGGGAAATTGTAACTGATATAAATGACTCTAGAAGTTTAAATTTCATTTTAAAGCAATTGAATGTTTATAAAAATAAGCACATTCCTAAAATTTATTTAAGGTCTTCTTTTGAACAAAGATTGGCTTTGTTACAAGGTTTGATGGATACCGATGGGACTGTTGATGCTAAAGGTAAAGTGTTTCAATTTGTAACAATTTTAAAAGAATTTGCTGAAGATTTTTGTGAACTGGTTTCTTCAATGGGAATTAAGCATAGCCTTATTGAAAAGAAAATGCGTTGTAACGGAGTTGATGTAAAAGGGACTTGCTACTCAATACAATTTAATGTTTTTAAATGCGAACTTCCTGTTTTTAGATTGCAACGTAAACTTGATAGAATGCGCGAACTAACAGACGTAAGTATTTCGCCTAGAAGTAAAACTGTTCAAATTGTTTCTTGCGAGCCGGTTGAATCGGTTCCAGTTCGTTGCATAACTGTAGATTCACCTTCTCATTTATATCTTTTTGGTAAGACAATGTTACCTACACATAATAGTATTGAAGCAGCAACTGATGGTTTGTTTTTAGCATTTGCTGATGGAATCCAGGCTGCTGAAGTATACGCTGGTGCAACTACTGAGGCACAAGCTATGATGGTATTTCAACCAGCTTGGCAAATGATTAAAATGAATCCTCAATTTGCAGATTATTATAATGTAGAAATAACAGGTACGGCTAAAAACCCCACTTCGGCATTTAGAATTGAAGATTCGAGCAAGTTTATTCCTATTGTGGGAAAACCAGGCGACGGTGCAAGTCCTAATGGTGCACTTGTAGATGAGTATCATGAACATTTAACGAGTGTTTTATATGATGCAATGGATACTGGAATGGGATCACGTGAGCAACCTGTGTTAAAAGTTATAACAACTGCCGGAACAAACACCTCCTACCCTTGTTATGATCTTCATTGTGAAGCAATTAAAGTTTTGGAAGGAAGTGTTATAGACGATTCGTTATTTTGTATTGTATTTACTATCGACGAAGGTGATTCTTGGGAAGATTTTGAAGTATGGAAAAAAGTAAATCCTAACTATTTAATTTCTATAGAGGAAGACTATTTGCTTAATAAGTATAGGGATGCTTTAAATAAACCCCAACAAAGAAACGTGATTTTAACAAAACATCTTAATATTTGGCAGAATGCGGGAATTAGCTTTGTAGATATGCTACGGTGGAAACAATGTGAAGATTTAACTTTAAGTTTAGATATGTTCTTGGGGCAAGAGTGTTGGCTTGCCCTCGACCTTGCCAGCAAAATCGACCTTTGCGCCTTAGTAATGTTGTTTAAATACAAACGACGCATTGTAAACACGAATTGCCCAAAATGTTTTGGTGAAGTTGTTGTTGTAGATGGGATGAACGTTTGTGTTAGTAATTTGACTTTAGAAGATGAAAGTGTTTGTGCTTGGAAAAAACCTGTTGACCGAAATTGTGTTGCTGCTTTTGCAAAGCATTATATGCCTGAAGACACGATAAATCGTAAAGAAAACACCCACTATCAGAAATGGGTTATCGAAGGACACTTGACCAAGACGGACGGGGCTAGAACTGACTTCGGGATTGTTGAAAAAGATATTGAAGTTGTTAGTAAAAATCATATTGTGAAGGAACTCTCATTTGACCAAAAAGAGGCAACCCACATTATACATTTGATAAGTCAATGGGCAAACTTTGAGTGTGTTGAATTTCCTCAAAGCCCCTCCCTCATGAACGAGCCAATGCAGGAGCTTGAAGCAATGATTGCTGCAAATGAGTTCTGGCATTCTGGCGATCCTATTTTTACTTGGTGTATGGGTAATATTGTTAAAAAGCAATCGCGATTTGGTGGTAGCGGAAAAATGTATTTTCCTACAAAAGAAAACGATAAGCTCAAGATAGATTCAGGAGTTGCTGCAATTATGGGATTGGGGCGATTGATTACCAGTAACGACGATTCTGACAGCTACAACTCACGAGCTGCTAAAGGTGAGGACGAGATACTTCGTGTCTTATAAACGAAAGGAGTTAACATGCAATTACTCGAAGAACAAATTGAAGAAGCTAAACTTGCTTGTGAAACATTTTATAAAAATCGTTACGGTTGGTAGGCTACCGGCGCTTCGATGTTGATATGCTTTGTGTTGGGTGCGGTCAAGATATATTGAGTGAGAAAGGAAAGTAAATGAAAACTTGGGATGAAGTTTCAAAAGAAATGCAAAGTAACGGAGTTCCTGTTTCAGCGATGGGTTATTGTAAAATTGCTTTTGATTTAGCAAAACCTGCTTTAAAATGGACTTCAGAACTTCCAACACAAGAGGGTTGGTATTGGTATAGAGATGAGGATGAACTTGTATGTTTAAGGCTATGTTTAGCTGAAGCCGGATTATGTGTACTTTATGACGGTGCATTTCAACCGCTTGATATTTTCATTGGCGAATGGTACGGACCTATTGAGCCGCCTGAATAATAACCCTTGACATTTTGCCCTAACTTTGCTACCTTGAAACCTCGTCAGTCAATTTGATAGATTGGATGGGCGAAGGGAACTGTAAAAGACTCTTGAAATTTATTTTCAAGGGTCTTTTATTTTTTGTTGACAATGATTTTTTAATAAGATATAAGTTTCACCAACATGCTTTGCCTCATAGGAGGGGAAGACGCCTTAAATTGCTTGTTCCAAAAGGGAATAGGCCAAGCCGGTAAGCCAAACAGGAGTGCTACCGCATTGAAAAAATCCTTACTTTCCATAGCGCCGGACGAGTCCGACGTGTTCTTGTGCATTGGCACAGGAAGCGTCTTTTTCGGCGTTTATCAGCTTAATCCCCCTTTAGCTTTTATCTTAATTGGCCTTGAGTTTATTGGCCTTGCCTTTCTTCAGGCAAAGGCTGGTAACTAATGGGCATCCTTTCAGCAGCCTTTGAAACCCGCGCTTCTGTAACAGCCTCCAATGTATCCCTTGGTGATCCGGCTCTTACTGATTTGTTCGGTGGAGGGCTGAATACTTCTTCAGGCCAAAACGTCAATCCTGATAGTGCTGAAAAGGTTTCTACAGTCTACGCTTGTATCCATCGTAAAGCTTCTACGCTTGCGATGTTGCCTTTGCAAATAATGAAAGAACTGCCTAATAATGGCGGTCATGAAGTTGCCAAAGCTCACAGGCTTTATAAGCAAATGCACAACAATCCTAATTCTTGGCAAACATCTTACGAATGGCGTGAAATGGGTCAGGGCCATAAGATGTTGCGCGGCAACTTCTATAACTACAAACAGTCAACTCCTGGGCGTGGTTTAAACCAGCTTATCCCTTTACATCCCGATAGAGTATTTCCGTTTGTTATTACTCCTAATGGTTCTATGTATTACATGTATGACAACTCCCCTACGCCCCCTGCTGGTTCAAAACTTTTTTATCAATACTTTCCGATGAACGGAAATACTGAAGTTTTTCTTGCAAGTGAAATACTGCATATAAGAAGCCGGTCTTCAAACGGTATTGTGGGTAAATCTGCTGTTAAGTTGTTTGCTGAAAGTATTGGTCTTGCTCTTGCTACCGAACAGCAGGGCGCAACGCTGTTTACTAACGGCGCACAAATTGGGAAAGTATTTACCCATCCTAATAAACTCGACGACTCGGCTTTTGATCGTTTGCGTAAACAGTTGGATCAATATACAGGTGCTGCAAATGCCCACAGAACTATCATTCTTGAAAATGGAATGAATATTGAAAAAATGAGTTTAACAATGGAAGAAGCACAGTTCCTCGAAACTCGTAAATTTCAAGTTGAAGATATATGTAGCGGCTTCGATGTACCAATGATGCTTATACATCGTTCGGGCGATAAGAACCAAACGTTCGCTTCTGCTGAAGTTATTATGCAAATGTTTATTTCGTTGAATATGCAACCTGAATTTGAAAATTGGGAACAGCGACTTAAAACAGATTTACTTTATGATTCTGAATCTACTTATTACTTTAACTTTGATTTCAACGCTCTTATGCGTGGCGATATGAAAGCTCAAGCTGAGTATAATAAATCAAGATTTGACACTGCGTCCTGGACCCCTAATGATATTCGTCGTAATAGTGGTGAAAGTCCTTCTTCTGATCCTGTTGCTGATAAATTGTACGTTCAGTCGGGCACAATGCCTGCGGAAATGGCCGGTCAACAGAATCAACCTGTAGCACCTGAAGCTAAACCTAAAGAAGAGGTTACAATATGAATGGCAATCCTGAAATGATACATGAGTTGAATTTGCGATTGATTGAAAAGCATACAAACTACGTTCAGTATATAGCACATTCGCTTATGTGCAAAAATAGCGGTTACGGTAAGTTGGCCGAATCTGTTAAACAAAGAGCCTTGCAAGAAATGACACAAATGGAACAGATTATTGAGCGTGTTTTATTTCTTGACGGTAAACCTAATTTGTCAGAACTGAACCAAGTTGATATAGCTACTGACGTAAGAAGTATGTTTCTTTGTGATAAAGAAACCGAATTGCGTTCTATTGGTGGTTTTTCTGAAGCGATAGATTTTGCTACACAACATAAGGATTTTGGAACAAGGGCTTTACTTGAAAACCTGCTTGTTCATGAAGATAAACATTTGAGCGAAATTGAAATAAACATGAGGCAGATTACAGAAATAGGTATTGAAAATTACCTTGCTCTGCAAGTCTGAAAGGTGACTTATGAAGCCTGAACTTGAAAAAACTGATGAAATGGAGCGTAGAACTCACACTGTAGAAATGCGTGTCAAAGATGCAGCTTACGGTAAGAAAACTCCGACGTTGGAAGGGTACGCTGCAAACTTTAACAGCTTGTCTGAAGACCTTGGTGGCTTCCGTGAAATGCTAATGCCTGGGTGCTTTGCCGATGCTCTTAAAACTTCAGATATTCGGGCGCTATTCAATCACGATCCAAACTTGATCTTAGGGCGTAATACGTCAGGAACATGCCGACTTATTGAAGATGAACGCGGCCTCAAGTTTGCTATTGATCCTCCTGAAACTTCTTACGCAAAAGACTTGCAAGTTTCAATGAATAGAGGTGATGTGAGCCAGTGCAGCTTTGGTTTTCGCGTGGCAGAAGGTGGCGACGCTTGGCGTAAAGAACCAGATGGAACTTACTTGCGTTCAATTCTGAAAGTAGATCGTTTATATGATGTAAGTCCTGTAACCTATCCGGCTTATGCTTCTACTTCTTGCGCTGTTCGTTCTTTAGTTCAGTTAAAAGAAACCGAAGAATTGGAAACGAAAGCAGCGATGGCTAAACTTGAAGAAGAACGTATGGCTGCTGAAGAATACGATAAAAATATGCTTGCGTTGCTGGAAATAGCCTAAGGGCTAAATAAACCGCTACCGTTCGACGGAGCGCGACTAAAAAGGAGTCAATTATGGCTAGAGTAGACGAACTCCGCGATCAGCGGGGAAGGGCATTGCAGGAAGCAAGAAGTATTGCTGAAAAAGCTGCCGGTGAAAAGCGTGTTAAAACCGACGACGAACAGCGACAATATGACTTGCACATTGGGGATGTATCGAAACTTGGCAAAGAGATTGACGATGAAGTTCGTCTTCTCGAAACCGAACGTGAACTTGCTACTGTAGCAGTTCGCACAGCAGCTAAACAAAGCGGAACTGAAAAACCCGTTGAAGACAAGTTCACAATCAACTTCCGCAAGATGATTCTGGACGGTGAGCGTTCTTTGAATAATGAAGAACTTCACAGCCTGAAAAAAGAACTGGTTGAGTCTCGCGGTCTGTCTGCCGGTACTGACGTTAAAGGCGGCTTTACTCTCACACCTGAAGAGTTTATCAACGATCTTCTTGTAAATGTGAAAGACAAAGTTTTTATGCGTCAACTTGCAAAAGTAATTCCGCTTAAAGGTGCAATGTCTTGTGGCGTTCCTACCCTGGATACTGACGTCGGCGATGCTGATTGGACCCCTGAAATTGGTACGGTTTCCGAAGACGATAATATGCGCTTCGGTAAGCGTTCGCTCACACCTCACCCTCTTTCCAAACTGGTCAAGATTTCTGAGCCGCTGCTTCGCAACTCAGCCCTGAATCCTGAAAGCCTTGTTATGGACCGCATGGCTTACAAATTCGGCGTTGCTATGGAAAAAGCGTATCTTACCGGCAACGGCGCTCAACAGGCTCTTGGCGTGTTTACTGCTTCCGACGACGGTATTCCTACTACCCGTGACGTTTCCGAAGGTAACACGGCAACTGAAATTAAGGCCGACAACCTTATTGCTGTTAAATACAGCCTGAAGGCTCAGTATATGGGAACGGCTCAGTGGCTGTTCCATCGGGACGCAATTAAGATGCTTGCTCAACTCAAAGACGGCGAAGGTCGTTACCTGTTTGATCTTGCCACAAAATCAGGCGTTCCTGATATGCTTCTTGGCCGTCCGTTGTCAATGAGCGAGTTTGCCCCAAACACCTTTACAGCAAGTCAGTATGTGGGCATCTTTGCTGACTTCTCGAACTACTGGATTGCCGATAGTCTTGCACTTCAATTCCGTCGTTTGAACGAATTGTTTGCTCTGAACAATCAAGTTGGTTTCATTGGTCGTATGGAAACTGACGGAATGCCGGTCCTGGCTGAAGCATTTACCCGCGTCAAGCTTGGCGCATCCTAATCTTAAACAATAAACTTTAAAGCCCCTCTTGGTGGAGGGGCTACAAGGAGAACTGTATGGAAAACCTCAGTGCAAATACTAAAATCAGTCAGGTAGTTACCGTTGCCGCTGGCGCTTCGGGAAGCTCTGACATTACCGGAACAGTGATCGATATGTCCGATTACGAAGGTGTGTTGTTTGTTGTGCCTTTCGGACCAATTACTTCAGGGGCTGCGACTTCAATTAAAGTTCAGGGCGCACCTACCAATGTTGACGGTGATTTTGCCGATCTTCTTGGTACTTCTCAAACTGTAGCAGACACTGCTGATAACACAACCTTTTACATTGATCTTGGCAAGCCTCAGAGCCGCTATGTGCGCCTGATTGTTTCTCGCGCAACTCAAGCTTCAACTTGTGCTGCTTTTGCCATTCAATACAATGGTCGTGTTAAACCTGCTACTCACGGAACAGGTGTTTCCGGCGAACTGCACGTTTCTCCGGCTGAAGGTACTGCTTAATTTGGAACTTAACTATTAACTGAAGGAGAGGGCTGGCGACAGCCCTCTTGTAAAGGAGTTTGTTATGTCATACAACGGTAAAGTTTATAGGAAACAAGGCGGCAATGAAATAGTAGTTGCTTCTGGCGGCAAAATTACAGTTGAAGCTGGTGGGGTAATTGAAAAAGACCTCAATCTTCGTATTCCGCTTCTTTCGGGTAAAACAGCAACGGGAGCGCCTTTGCTTGTCGCAGCAGCAGTTGCTACAGATTTTATTCCTTCTGCTTCTGCAACCAATGCCTTCAATCTTGCCGGTACAGTGTCTAACGGTAACGCTAAAACCAACGATGTTTTGTTTGATATTGCGTTGCCAAACGATTATGTAGCCGGAACTGATATTACTGCCTACATTGCTGCTGGTTATGCAACTTCGGGCGGTACGGTAAGCCTTGCAACAGTTGATCTTGTTGCCGGTCTTGCAACCGATGCTGGAGCTGGTGGAGCTGATATTTGTGCTACTGCTGCTCAAACTATTGCGGCAGATACCGCTGAAAAAGCATTTACTATTACCGGAACAACTCTTACCCCTGGTTGTAGACTTGTTTTGAAAGCCACTGTTGCAATTACCAACAATAATGCTACCAACACTACTGGTTATATTTACGCCTTGAGACTTGCTTAATTAGAAAGGTGACTTATGAAAATTAAAATGCTTACAACAAAATGCGGTCCAGTTACTTCTGAAAACTGGAAAGAAGGTCAAGTTCGTACTGTATGCGATGAAGAAGGTGAATATTGGATCAAAATGGGAGTTGCTACTTTTATTGAAGCTTCTGTTGTCGCACCTCCTGAAGTTGCAATCGTCAAGGCTCCTGAAAAAGCCGTTGTGACGCCTCCTGAGACAGCAGCTAAGGGTAAGGTGACATCACCTGTCGTTAAACCTCCTGTAGCCCCTCCCGCTTTGCCCGTTGTCGTAAATCAGGAAGTTCCTGAATGGGGTAAAAAGTAATGGAAAAGGGATTTTAAGTAAAATTTATTTATTGCAGACACCGACTGTCAATTTAACGACAGTCGGTATTTAGAGTAAATAAGTTATTAAGGAGTTCTTATGAAAACACTTTTAATCGCAATCTTCATGTTTGTTTTTTCAGTTCCTTGTTTTGCAGATACTACATTAAGTCGTGATGGCGATGGGCAAAAGATGCAAAGCGGCGCTTTTTCTGTAATTAGAAGCGCTTCACTTGGAACAAAGGGTTTTAAGTGTTACTCAACTTTGGGTAAAATATCATGGTGGCTTAAAACTACAGCAACTGCAACTACTGATGGTTCAGGTGTTGGCTTTAAGATGTTTTATAATGGAAGTGAAACTTTAACTTTTCCCGTTTCCGATATGTTTGGTCAGTGGATGAACTCACCTGTTTCTAAAGCCCCTACTATTACTTCGGTTTGCTTGCGTGCTTATTCTACAGCTACTCTTAAAACAGCACACGGTTTGTTTCAGTAATTAATGCTTCCCCGTCGCTCATACTGGACGCTGGAACAGAATGCAATATTTAATGTGCTGAGCGTATGCAGGCAGGGGCGGCTTGAGGCTAATAGATGGTTTGCTGCAACGGGAAAAAGACGCGGGACTGTAAAGGGGACAAGATGAAAAAGATACTGTTGCTTATAGCCTGTTTGCTTATCGCAAGCGTAGCACAGGCTGAGGATATTACATTTAAATGGGCGGCTTCCGATCCTGCCGACAAGGTGGTTACAGGCCTAATTCTGACAACTACGACCGTTACCACGACTGTTACCACCGCAACCACTCTGTCGTAAGCGAGGATCGTATGAAAAGATTATTGATGGTGCTGGTATGTTTGTGCATCTTCTGCACAGGCTATTATATTGGAAATGATTGCAAACAAGGCACATTGATTACCGATGCACAAACTCACACTTTTCTAACCTTTCCCAAAGGTTTAAAGAAAAATGAAAAACATTGGTTGCGCTTCGATTTTGATATTCAACCAGGACAAGAAATGGCGTTGATTTCAATACCAAGACAAATGGGTAATAGATATTCCTTGTTTACATCAGTAGAAAAACGCTGACTGAATCCACTTGCGGGAGAACACCCGCCCTGGAGATTTTATGAAAAGATTTTTGATGGTGCTGATGATATTGGCGGTTGCAGGGAATAGTTGGGCGGCGGCTTTAACGGCATCAGTCACAGGAGATATAAATGTCGCAGCCACTTTTGGAGGGACTGAATTTGCCGCCGGTGACACCATTACCATAGCTGACGGCGTTACCTTGACAATACCCGTCGGGGTGACGGCCATTGTGGGATCATCTCCAACTCTATCCACACCAGAAGATATTTCAGCCCCAGCTATTCAATGTGCGTCAACAGCAGGAACTGGGATTTTAATTATTAACGGTACGCTCGTATTCCGAGGCCCGATTTTGCAAGCAAATGCAACATGGGTTGCTAACGCCGGGGCAGTTATTCACCACGATAGTTCGCAATCGGCTGTGCCTGCCGATAATCATTATATCTGGCGAATCGGGATGGTCACGGATCAGCCAAATGCCATATTAAAATTGACTGGGACAGGGACAGGGTCAAATAGGGTAACGTTCACAAATGCTGTTGGTTCTGCTAATTTTGGCGGATTTACTGATGGTGCTACAGTTAGGGTGGGCACACAGACTGTGACAGTTGGATTACTAGGTGCCGGTCGGTTAGAGGGCAAGTGGACTAATTTTACTAACTTGGGATATGGCACGACACAATGGGCGACAGCTCAGTTACAGGGCGCGACCAATAGATTTTCGCTGGAAAATTGTATTGTTGACGGATGTACAGGGATTGTGGTCGGTCACGGTAATAGTGGAATAGTTGCTACGGCGACATTTTTAATTGATAAAACTACAATCAAAAATCCAGCGCAGGCAGCATCTCTTTATAGCGTACTCTGTTGGACCTCACAGAGTATAACAACTGGCACACGGATGATTAGGGATAGTGTCATAGAGGGCGGCGTACAACTACAATATTATATCGGCTGGTCATTGCAACGAGTAGCTATTGCAATCACGTCCGGTAGTGCCTTGGCCCCTCTGAGTCACGGCGGTGGTTCGTCCACTAATATGGTTTTGCTAGAGGATATCTTTACATACAATCGAGCGACCGCAGGGGGCGTCAATGCTTTGGCCCCTGCCGGCACAATAATGTCTCGACTGGTATCATTGCATACAGCAACAACAGACAACGACCATTGGCGTTGTGTTGGTCCTATGTTGGTTGACGGGTGGGTAGCAGAAACCGCGACATCAGCACCGTCAGGAGGGGTTTTTGTATCGGTGGCCGGTGGCGGCAGTATAAAAAACGGCATCGCTATATCAGATACGAACAATAATAATACCAGTAACTCCGTAGTTGCATTAGTGGGGAACCATACCCCTACGACAGTAGTAGTCGAAAATAATACAGTTATAGGTAAAAACGGCAAATTAGTCACTCTTGAAGGTGCTACGCTGGTCGCTAATACAGTGCAAAAAGTCCGTAATAATATAATGTACAGCCCTGTGCCAGGGACTCACTACATTGTAAAACAAGAAAGTGCCTCAACCATCGCTGACGCCTCAATGCTGGATTGTGATTATAATGCCCGACTGAATGGTACAGCGGACGGTTACGATTTAGATGATGCTAAATATGCATCGCCAACCCCTCCAGGCGGACATGACATTACAACAGCCGATCCGGGCTTTTTAAACAAAGATTTCAATTTTTTGGTATGGGGTAAAACCTTTCTCCCTGTGGCTACAACGTGGGATGATATTTGGCTGGAGATTCGCAAGCGGAATGACGACACAGGATTCAACACAGCGGCTAAATGGGAAAGTTTTTATACAGCAGCACGAGCTGCATTCACCCCTACCAATCCCGCCCTAAAAGGCTCCGGCGAGGGTGGCGTGGATATTGGCGCGGTGGCGGTGCAGGTAGCGGCATCGGCGCGGCGTGCGCTAAGTGTCTTTAACTTTGGCCCTGTTTTTGGTCCTTAACGGAGTAATTATGAACTTAACTTTAATAATACCGCCTGCTTCTGAGCCAATTGCAATAGGTGCCGTCGAACTGCAAACCCGTAATGTTGATTTAACGGCTGAAGCTGACGTTGTAGATTTAATAATAGGTTCTGTCAGAGAACGAGCTGAATCTATCACTAAACGTGCTTTGATAACTCAAGTATGGGAACTTACCCTTGACGCTTTTCCTTCTGGTCGTGGCATAATACAATTACCAAAACCACCGTTGCAAACAGTAAACTCAATTAAGTATTTAGATTCTGACGGAGTTGAACAAACACTGAGTAGTTTAGCATATCGCGTGATTACAACTTCTGAACCTGGATATGTTTTACCTGTTTATAATTCAGAATGGCCCGTTGCTTTAAACGACATTGCTTCTGTGACTATTAACTTTACTTGCGGTTATGGCCCGATTGCTCCAGATACGTCAGACAACATACCTAAAAGTATTAAACAGTGGATGCTAATAAACGCAGCTTCACTTTTTGAAAATAGAGAAAGTGTTGTAATTGGTGCAAGAGGCGAAGTTGCTATTGATCTTACTGAAACTATTTGTGACGGATTAATCGCAAATTACAGGATAATGAAATTATGAGGGCCGGTAAGCGCAATTGCTTTATAAGAATTGAGGTTGCCTCTCAAACAAAGCAACCTAATGGTTCTGTACTCACAACTTGGTCTACTTATGCTTCATTGTGGGCAGCTATTGAAAACTTAAAAGGTAATGAGCGAACTTCTTCAGTAACTACTTGGCCTAGTGCCGATCAGAAAATAAGCTTTAGGTATGTGGCTGGAATTTTGCCCACAATGAGAGTTGTTTATCAAGACGTTGTTTATAGTATTCTGAATGTCAATAACGTAGATATACAAAATAAAGATATTGTTTTAACTACTAACTCAGGTGTGAGAGCTATATGACAATACCTCTCGAAAATCAAATTAATACTATTTTAACTCCGGTCTTCGGTGATGAAATTTATCCTATAGTTCATCCTGATCCTGATGGGTTAACTTCGAGTGTTAGTAATATGTATGGAGCTTGGACTATAGTAGGCGGTCAAACTTACAGTGGTCTTGCTGGTAGTGATTCACTTTCAAGAGTACGTGTACAAGTTAGTGTTTATTCAATTGACTATACTGAATTTAAAGCAACAACAAATTCAGTAATTGACGCAATGAATACTGCTAACGAACTTGCTAATCAAAACATCGAAGCCTCCGTTGACCATTATAACGTAGCTGGTGCTTTAAGTAACGTTATTATCGCGCCTCCACAAGAAGGTTTTGAAGAAGATACTCGAAGGTTTTTTTCTCATTCTGAATTTTACGTTTGGTCTAAAAGGGGGTAGGTATGGTTCATGTGACTGAAAGAAGCGGTGAGGACCGACGCAAAAACGACATTGATTGCGATAAGCATCGTGAACTTACCGATAGACTTCAATCTACGGTAGACAAAAACTCAGGAAGGTGGACCGCAATGTTATGGTTCTTGGGAGTTATTGGAACGGTACTTAGTATTGGCATGGTGACTTTGATAACTAAAACTAGCGACATTCAAACCTTACTTAGTAAAAACGATGTAGTTCTCATGCAACATACTGAGCGCATTGAAAGCTTGCGAAAAGAAGTTGATGGAATACGCGCACGAAATCAATATATAGATCAACAAGGTAGTATGAAACAAATGCAGGATAAACCGTAGTTAAAATAACAAGTAAAGGAGAAAGTTATGTCAACAGCCGCTATTCAGTCTCAAGGAACCACGCTTCACATTGCCGGAACCGCAGCGACCCCTGAAGTAGTTACCGCAATCACCGTCGGTTATCCTACTATTCTTGCAATCACAGGCCATGCTGGTGTTGCCAATGGTGACAGTATTACACTTGCCGGATTTACCGGTGCTGACGCAGCAACGCTGAACGGTCTTACCAAAGTTGCTACACATTACGCAACCGGCGCAACAAATGACACGATTAGTATTGACGTTAACACTGTAGGCAAAACGATTACCGTTGACGGTAGCACTACCGTAACCCCTACCGCTTGGGTAAAAGTTGGGCAAATGACTGACATTAAAGGTACGTCTGACACTTCGCCTGACATTGAAGTTACGGACCTTGATTCAACAACTAAAGAGTATCTTCCCGGTTTGCCTGATACGGGTAATGTTACCATGAGTGTATACTGTGTTGATTCGGATGCAGGACTCGCTGCTATGGAAACGGCTTTTGATGCTCGTGCTATCTCTACGTTTAAAATTACTTATCCTTCCGGCGCAACTCCGATTCGTACTTTTGCCGGTTATGTTAAGTCGTTTCCGAAAGTTGGCGATGCTTCTAAAGATGGCGTTGTTACTGGTTCGGTAGAAATCAAGCGTTCGGGTTCTGTAACCAAATCTTAAATTTTAAAAGCGCCCTTCGGGGCGCTAATCTCACGTCAGAAAGGCGATATTCGCAATGGGTACTCTCAACAAACACGAACTGTTTCAGGAACTGCGTTTACCAACTGAAGTTGTAGAATTGAAAAGCGGCACAGTAATTATGACTGAACTATCCGGTCCTGATTACATCAAAATTTACAGTGATCCTGCAAACAGAACCACAAACGAAGAAGGTGAAGAAGTTCTTGAAATGGGTAGGTTTCAAGCAGCGTTGATTTGTTATGGGGCTGTTGATGAAAACGGTAATCGTATTTTTGATGATAGCGATATTGAAACTATCAAGCGTGGCGCTCAAGGACCATTCCTGAAGCTGGCTGAAGCAGCCCGAAAGCTGAACGGCTTGACAGGTGAAGAAGAAAAAAACTCAGACGACAACCAGCCCGAATCGCCCTCTATCGCCTCTGTTTAGAGCTTGGTTGTCGTCACCCTGATGAATTGCTTAACGGGGAACCAGAAAGGACGCTACGGGTTAATTTGGGCGTCTGGTTTGGTAAACCTCGAAGCTTCACGATTACATTACCTGGAAAAAGAGGGTTGACCGCTTCTCAGGTGACAGGATGGTTCGATTATGAGAGCATTGAACCGTTTGGGGAGAACAGAAGCGAATTGAGGCATGGTCAACTTCTTGCGATGCACCACAACTTGAATCGTGATCCTGAAAAGAAAAAAGAACCGTGGCAAAGCATTGAGTTCATGAATTTTGTGCCGAAGAAACCTGAGAAGGTGTTGACTCAAGAACAAATTCAAGAAAAAATTGACCGAGAAGTTTTCGGATTGTAAGGAGAAGCCCCGTTATGAATGATGTTAAAGTTGGCAACATTCAAATAACGGGGCTTCGCGCGTTAGAAAAGGAATTAATGGAATACCCTGATAAACTGGCAAAGCAAATTTTGCAAGGAGCTATTAAAGAAGGTGGTAGGTTGATACAAAAAAGAGCAATTGAATATGCTCCTAAAAGTGCAGCACCTCACATTCTTAAATCGTATGCGTCAAAACTGTTTAAAAAGTTTGATAGTGCTAAAATGGGAGTGTGGATACTTCCAGGTAATATGAAAAAAATGATTAGAATTAAAGTAGATAGTTCGGGTTCGCGTGGATATAAAATTAGTTACGAAATATATGTTAAAAATAAAGAAGCATGGTATTGGAAGTTCCAAGAATTTGGGACTTCTAAAATGAGAGCGGCTAATGGTGGTATTGGTTTTATGCGACCTGCTTTTGAAGATATGAAGGTTTTTGCTGTTGAAGCAATTGCTAATTACATCAAACTCAGATTAAAGGATATATGATATGTCATTAGGCGATCTGGTAGTAAGTTTATCTGCTGACACGGCTCGTTTTCAACATGATTTGGGTAAAGGCGCTCAAATGGTTGAGAAGTGGGCTAACGTTGTGTTTAAAAACGCGCAACAGTCTGAATACTATATTAAGAAAATGTCTGAAAACGGGTCTACTGCAATTGACCGTTTGCAATTGGCATTTAACAAGCTTGATATAAAAACGGCAATACAAATAACAAGAGAAACTAATGAAATAAAAGCTTCTTTTGATAAAATAAAAAATTCAGGGGTAGCTTCTGCTGATGAAGTTAGACGTGCTTATGCTGCCATGAATAGGCAAATTGCTAATTTAAATCCTGAACCTGTTACTAAACAAACTAACAGTTTAAATCTTTTGTCTTTGGCTTCTGTTGCAGCCATTGCGAAGGTTCAAATTTTGTATTCTCTTGTAAATACCGTAATGTCTTCGATAGGTTCTATCCCTAAAACAGCAATAAGTGCAATTGAAAACTATAATACTTCGATAGTAACTAACGCTGCTTTAATAACTTCCATGAATAACGGTCTTAAAGATATAGGCGAAGCATATAAACAAAATAAAATTTACGCTGAAGCAGTTGAAAAGGTTTTAGTTCGCATGGATACCGAAACTTCGGCTTCGTATGAACAATTGCAATTGATGAATAGGGCGTACATTCAGCAAGGGGTTTACCTTGATATAAATAACAAAAAGGCTATTGAAGGTCGTCGTAATACTGCCAATGCACTCGCTGTAATAGCGCAGGCTACCCCTAATCCGAATATGCAGTTTGGTCAAGAGATACGCGGTTTAATGACAGGCACAATGAAGGAGGGTAATGCTCTTTTAAAAATGCTGGTGGGTATTGACCAGGATATTGTTGCTAAAATAGAACGATGGAAAAAGGCAGGAACAATTGACGAAAACATAGGAAAACTCCTTGTTGGTTTTGCAGCCGCGCAAGGTGACATAGATTCTATGTGGGAAACTGTTAAATCAACAATGGCTACCATTCGTGATGAAGTATTGCGTGGTGGTCTAGCTCCTGCGTTTCATGAAATAGTTTTGCAAATGAAGGAAATTAATAAGTACGCAGACGCTAATAAAGAAAAGATTCAAGCGTTTTTAAGGGACGGCTTTCAAGACATTAAAACCGTAGCTAAATTTCTTTGGGAGTCACGAGACGCAATTAAGCTGATGGGTGAAGCTGCTTTATTTGCGGGATTCGTCACAGGTATTGGCAAAATGATAGTTGCTGTAGTTGCTCTTAAACGAGAACTCATGGCAATTGAATGGTTTGCTAAACTTGCCGCTATTTCAGGTGGTGCTGCTGGAATTGCTACAGGGGGTGCTGCTGTAGCAGCTTATGGCGGTTATAAAGTAGCGTCGCAAGCAAATCAGAATCAAAAGTTTGCTACCGAGGCTAATTTGGCTAATAAAATGACTTCTGGTATGTCGGTTTTTGGTAATAAAAAACCATTAGCAACTGCTGGAAATATGGCTGAATTTCAAGCTGCTTTTCCAATGGACGGACCTGAACTTTTTGCATTGGCTCGAACTAAAGGTTACATTTCCTTGATGGCAAGCAACGCAGCGGGCGGTGCATCTGATATTTACAAGTTACAAATGAATGTTGAAGCTATTAAAAAGTTAAAAGAAAATATAGGAACTATTATTACTCCATCGGGTAAAGGTGGAAAAGCAAGTGGTACTTCAACAGCAACAAGTGTTACTGACGTTACTAAATATTCACGTAGTAATGATCTACTTCTTAAAAATATAGAAGAATATCAACAAATGATGCGTGATGAAAGTCAGCGTTGGCTTGAAGTTACTACTGAAAACGATAGGCTTCAAGAGATAGCTTCTAACGTTTTTAACATTAGTACAATGCAAGCAGGGGATTTAAAGACGAATAGGTATAATACAACTTCTCCTTTTAAAGACCAAAAGTTGTCGTTATTTGACTCAGGCGGTCCTGTTCAAAATATTGCACAGTATAAACTTCGCACGTCCGATCAATATAGCATTCCGCAAAGTTCTATTTCTCAGGAACAAAAGGAAAGAGCCGATGCCACTATTGGCGGAATTAACGAAGGTTTAAATAGTAAAGCCGCTGCTGATAATTATGATATTTACGACTCGAAGTTAGCCGATCTTAAAAAGTTTCACGAAGAACGACTTAAAAGCATAATTAAATATTCGCAAATGGAGGGGGCGGTACAAGCTGAAGCAAACGCAGCTAAATTGAAAAACGATCAGACTTATGCCGACTCTAAACGAAGACTTGATATAGAAACCGCTAAAACTGGCTTTGCTAGTCTTGCTGATTCTTTAGGTAGAATTGGTTCGTTGCTGATGGAGGGCAACAAAGAACAGTTTGAAGCTGGTAAGAAAATGGCTATTTCCAGTGCAACTATATCAATGACTCTTGGTGCTATTCAAGCTTATACCTCAATGACAAGTATTCCCAAAGTAGGCGTTGTTTTAGGCGCTATAGCTGCTGCCGCTGTTGTTGCCGCAGGTATGGCAAATATTGCTAAAATTGAATCTCAATCATACGAAGGTCGTGAGTTCGGCGGTCCTGTTACAGCAGGCCAAAGTTACATCGTTGGCGAGAAACGTCCTGAGTTATTTACCCCAGGTGTGAGTGGTGTCATAACCCCTTATGTTCCGGCCAATGGGCGCGGTCAATCTTCAGTAACACAGGTTAATAATTTTAGCATGGGTGTCACTGATACAGTTCGTTCTGAGATAGGGCGCATGGCTCCAATGTTCAAGCAATTGGCTGTTCAGGCTGTTCAGGAGGCTCAAAGGGGTGGACAGTTACAAGCAGCTTGACCTTGACCGCTTTTTGTGTTATGCACGTATCCAAATTAAAAGGTAAATAATATGCCCACATTAACCTTTCCTGACATTACGCCAAACGCTGTTGATTGGGGTCTTCAACCAAATACCCAAAATACACGTTCTGAATTAGATGGAACCGTTCAAACACTTGCCCTTCCTGGTGATGTATGGAGCGGCGTTCTTACCTTTAGCAATAAATTTGATCCTGAAGCACGTATCTTGAGAGCTTTTCTTTCCTCACTTCGAGGACAAGCAGGCCGCTTTTATTTGTCGCCTCCAGGCTACCGGCAGGCCGGAACCGCCCCAGGTTCGCCCATAGTCAAAGGGGCTTCTCAAACAGGCTTGGCGTTGGCTACTGATGGTTGGACCCCTTCACAGACAGGTATCTTGCTTGCTGGTGACTATTTCGAGGTCAACGGCGAACTGAAAATAATGACCGCTGACGCAGATAGCGATTCAGGCGGTAACGCTACCCTTAATTTCACCCCTCCTTTACGTACCTCCCCTGCCGACAACGCAGCAATCACCACAACTGATCCCAAAGTAACCATGATGCTGAAAGACGCAAATCAAGCCCGTTGGCAAGCACAACCAACGCCTATCTATGCATTAAGTATTGCCGTTCAGGAGGCTCTTGCTTGAGAACTTTAGATTCGGCTATTTCTACAGCATTGGTTCAAAGTACAGTTAGAGGTATTTACTTTGTGCGCTTGTGCTTTGACGGAGGTAATGCAGCTTGGCATTCAGGTTTTGGTAATTACTCTTTTGACTCTGTTACTTATGTGGGTACAGGCGAACTTACAAGCATTTCTCCTGTTAAGGAAGAAAGCGGTGTTAAGGCTTCTGGTGTTACCGTAAGTGTTTCAGGTATAAAGCAAGAGATAGTAGCGTTGCTTGTAGGTCAAGCTTATATTAACAGAAAAGCTTATGTTCACTTTATGCCGCTTGATGAAGGGGATCAACCTGTAACCGAAACTCCAGTTCTATTGTTTAAAGGTTCTATTGATAGCATTAATGGCAATATGGGCGCAAGTGCAGGTTTTACTGTAACTTTGAAATCGAGGTTTGCTGATTGGGAAAGACCTCAAAAGATTTTATATACAAATGTTCAGCAGCAGCAACTTCATCCAGGTGATTTGGGTATGGAGTTTATAGCGCAAATGTCACAGAAAAAACTCATTTGGCCAAGGGCTGCATTCTTGCCCGATCCGAGGGATTAATGTCAATAGCTATTTTAGACCAAGTTGACGACATAAACATTTTGCGTCCGGTAGCTGAAGAATGGGCTGCCGAAGCTCATGGTGCTGAGTATGGTTTGCCTATTGATATTGAAATAGGTCTGGAAACCATGAATCAATTGCGTTTGCGAAACGGCGACGTTTTGGTATTACTATCAAATGAAATAGTCATGGGCTTTTTAGGTTTGTCATATCGGCTTAATCACGTTGGTCCTGGTTTAATTGCCAACGAATGTTGTTTCTATGTAAGTAATGCAGCACGAGGACATGGTTTGAAATTAAAGAAAGCTGCTAAAAAATTAGCAAAAGCTAAAGGTTGTAACTTCTTAATATGGAATGCTTCTCGTGTTGCCGGTGATGCAGACAGAAGTGGTTTGTTGTACGAACGTCAAGGCGCAAAGCAGTTTGAAACCTCTTATCTGGAGGTGCTGTAATGGGTTGTGATGCTGCTGTAATAGTATCCGGTTTTATTGATCCAGGTAGCGGCTCATTGGCTTTGATGGACGACTTTGCTGTAAAGTATTCAGGCGCTTCGTGGACTCCTGGTAGTTTCGGCAACATCGGCAGAATGCCTGAATACTGGTCTGCATTCAAACACATGATTACACCTGATATGCGGCGTGATCGTGAAGTTCAAGCACAAAGCGCGTTGAATGCCAGAACTGTAATTTACGGTAGAACTCGTGTTGGCAATCAACTCGCTTACGCTTGTACTTCTGGAACTAAAAACGAGTATCTTGACGCTATTTGTATATTTGCAGGACATGAAATTGACGGCTATGATGAAATATGGTTTGACGATAAATGTGTTGCACGATCTTCTGTTACTACAACAACCACTACGGCTAGTGTAGAACGTTTCAGATATGTCAATTTGGTTGATGGTGAAGGCAATCTCATACTTAACGACGGTGGTGAGACGGTTCAAATACCAGAAACATATTACGAAGATGTAGAAACAGTTACTTCAATACCTGCTTGGGATATTTTAGCACCGTTTACTGACTTTGTTACTATTACCTATTATGATGGAAGTCAAACCGCAGCAGACGTTACGTTAATAGCAGCATCGAACGGAGTTTGGACCGCAAACCACAAGTTGTTAGGTGTTGCTTATTGTAGAGTTCGGCTGAAGTACAGCGAAACTCTATTTCCTTCGGGAATACCTGCGATTAAAGCAGTAATTAGAGGAAAAAAAGTAGAAGACCCGCGAACCGGAATTGTAGCGTTCAGTTCTAATAATGCGTTGTGTATTCGTGACTATCTGTTGACTTCAATTGAATTAGGTGGATGTGGTGCTGATAGCGATGAAGTAAACGAAGCTTCGTTTTTAGCAGCGGCTAATATCTGCGATGAAGTAGTTTATAGTGGCTTGGAGTTAAACGAAGAACCGCGTTACACCTTGAACGGTATTATTAAACTTGACGGTCCTCCGACTCAGTTTATCAGAGATATGCTTACGTCCTGTGCTGGTGATGCAGTATTTTCAGCAGGCGAATGGAAACTCTATGTGGGCACTACAGCAAGTTCCGTTGCAACTATTGATGAATCTTGGTTGAATGGCGGAATTAGTTTTAAAGGTGGAGCCAATAAAAGCGATAAGGTAAATATTGCAAAAGGTTCGTTTACCAATTCAAATGATTATTGGGCTGATACTGAATTTCCAATTTTGCCTTTGGGTGTCAGTTCGCCTCCTAATAGTGAATATTGGGCTGTAGTTGTTTCCCCGACACAATACGTCGCAGCCAATACTTATAATACCGGAAGTTATGTTTCGTTGGCCGGTAAGATATATAAGGCGTATAATGACGTACCTGTTGCAACGCCCCCGCCCGACGCTTCGTATTGGCTTATTGTTGATCCTTACGACAGCAGCCTTGCTTATGCTCAAAGTTCAATAGTTCAAAATTTAGGAGTTGTGTATATAGCGTTAGTTTATGTACCAATTTCCAACGCTTATTTGGCCGAAGATGGAGGTGAAGTTTTAACCGCTAATTTGGTTCTGCCGTTTACGATAACCTCTTCTGAAGCACAACGGCTTGCTAAAATAGCTCTTGAAAAATCAAGACGTGGTTTTAGTTTGTCGTATCCGTGTAATCATAAAGCGTTTGAACTTGATGTAATGGACGTGGTGACTGTTACCAACGACTTGATGGGAATTAACGGCTTGTTCCGTATTGTGGATTGGTCTTTTTCGTTTATGGGCGGAACCTCGTTGTCATTGGTGCAATACGATCCTAATATTTATAATTGGATTCCTGGTGACAGCACCCCGCTTGAAGCTCCAGACTTAACGAATCTGCCGGACCCTCTGTTTGTGTCGCCTCCTTCAGCAATAGTGCTAACACCTATAGTTTATGACTCAAACGGTGGCACTGCCAGCCGAGTTGACTTGCTGGTTTCGTGGACGGCAGGCGGTCCAGGAGAATTGAATTACGAGCTTCAATATGCATTAATAAACACTGATTGGACTGACATAATTTTAGTTGGAAGTGGTACTTCGTATACAATTCAATCGCTGGCTACAGGTTATTATAACGTTAGAGTCAGGGGAGTGAATAGTTTAGGTGCTGCCTCCGTGTGGGTAGATGCAGTTACTATTTTCATTCCTAACCCCGACACTCTTGTTCCAGATATAACTGGCTTTGAATTATTTGGTCAAGGTAACAATACTGAATTTCTTGGTCGCGATGTAGTTTTGAAATGGAACAAACCAACACCTCGAAGCAGTGATGTTGTTACTGACGTTGCCGCTCCTGAAGTTTATCAAGGTTGGTTGAAGTATTACGAACTAAAAGTAATGACTTCAACTGGAGTTGTGTTACGAACTGAATACTTAACTGTTGAAGGTTATACATACACTTTTGAAAATAACTATATTGATAATGCAGGGAGTCCTAAAAGAAGTCTTAATTTTGAACTTCGCGCTGTTGCTACTTGGGGTGATGTTTCTGCCAATGCCGCAAAACTCAGTGTTAGCAATCCTTCACCTTCAGCATTAACCGGAATAGTTACTGAGCGAATAATTGGTGCGTTTTCAATTAGTTTTGACCCTTTAACCGAACTTGACGTTGCTGGTTATCTGATTCACGCAAGTCAAACTACAGGCTTTACTCCAGGCGAAACAACCTTAATTAATCGTGGGCCTGAAACCAGCTTCTATTATACGTTACTGGCTGTTGGTGATTGGTTCGTTAAAGTTGCTGCTTATGATAGCTTTGGTGAAGATGGCCTAAATTGGTCCGATCAAGTTACAGTAAGTGTGTTGCCCACAATAGACATTATGCTTGCTGATTTAACAGGACAACTTACTGAGAGCCAACTGTACGGGGATTTGACAGCACGAATTGACTTGATAGATACTTCAGGAACCGGACTTGTTGATTTACTTGCCGCTACCAACGCTTCGTTGGCTTCAGTTGCGAGTCAAGTTTCAGGGTTGCTCAGTACCGATTTTGATACAGCAGTTGCTTATGATGTTGACGATCTGGTTCGCTATACAGGCAACCTGTATCGTTGTATTTTAGCAACAACACCTCCTTCAGAACTTCCGACAAACACTACTTATTGGGAATTGATTGGCGCTTATGCTTCCTTGGCCGATGGTGTTGCGGCACAAGCCGTTGCTATTGAGGATTTGGATACAAGAGTTACCACAGCAGAAGGTACAATAATTTCGCAATCTTCTGATATAGTGGCTTTGATAAACACGGTCGATGATCCAAGTACAGGAGTTAGTGCGCTTTCCTCTGCTGTAACTATTTTGGAGTCTGATGTATCTTCTGTACAGGGTACGGTTTCATCTCATACTTCGTCAATTTCAAGTTTAACTTCAAGCGTTAATAGTAATAATGCGGCGATAGTATCTGAAGCAAGTACAAGAGCAAATGCTGACAGTGCTATAGCCGGAAGCTTAACTACGCTGCAATCTACAGTAGGTAGTCATACAACCAGTATAGCTACTCAGACCACAAGTATTAACGGTATTCTTGGTAAATATTCAGTCAAAATAGATAACAATGGTTATGTGTCGGGTTTCGGTTTAATATCTACCAACAATAACGCAGCGCCTACTTCAGAGTTTATTATAGTTGCCGACAAATTTAGCATTGCACCTGTAGCAACAAGTCCTACGGCCAATGATAACAGTCCGTTCTTTTATTTAACTACACCTACTGTAGTTAACGGAGTAACATTATCAGCAGGTATGTATATTAAACGCGCTTATATTGGCGAAGCTACTGTTGATACTTTGCAGATTGCAGGTAACGCGGTAACTATTCCTGTTTCGGCATACAGTTCAGGTTCAGTTGTGGTAGGTACAGTTGGCGTAACTACGTTGCAATCGGCAGTAATTACTGTGAACGGAACTACTCCGGTTTCTATTATGGTTAGTTGCGGTACTCAAAACAACGCCAATCAATCAATGATAATGAGAATAAGTAGAGACAGCACCGTTTTGCGCGACCTTGTAGCTGGCCCAAATAGTGTTTATAACAACACAAGCTCATTTTCATTTCATGTAAGCGATACACCATCTGCCGGAACTCACACTTATTACTTTTCAGCATACATTGCAGACGGTAGTGCAAACGGTGGTGCGTTTTCTAGAGGTCTTACGTTAATTGGATCAAAACGATAAAGGAGCCTCCAAATGGCACAATACAAAACTGGTACAGCTACGGTAGTTAATAATTCAGTAACGGTAACTGGCATCGGCACAGCTTTTGTTGCAAACGTTGCCGTTGGTAATACCTTCAAAGTGACCGGCGAGAATGCTATTTACCAAATAGCTTCAGTTCTTGACGATACCCATTTGACGCTTTCGCCTGCTTATGCTGGAAGCACTCAAAGTTCAGTTGCTTATCAAATCACACGAGACTTCACACCAAACCTGGGACTGAGTGAAATTTCATCAGGTGACGTAGATTGGGCCTACAATCTCACTCAGGGTGTTATCCGTAAATTTGATACAATTGCCGGTCCTGCTATCGCCGATCTGACGGGGGCGCTTGCAGAAGCATCGGAATATGCCGATGCCGCAGCTCTTGACGCTGCTGCTGCTGCTGCAAGCGAAGCTGCTGTGCTTGGTATGGCCGACGGCTTTATAACCACGTCAACGACAAGCTGGACCCCTGCCATTGAGTCTAAGGCGTTCACAGTCGATGCAGATAAGCTATTTACTACCGGAGTATGGGTTTCAATTGTTAGTAACGCTAATATTGATAACTACGGATTCGGACAGGTTGTGTCGTATTCAGGAACTACCTTAACCGTCAGCGTTCAGGTTATTAACGGAGTTACTGCTTTAACCGATTGGAACATTTCATTATCTGGAATACGCGGCATTGACGGCGTAGCTGGTACTGATGGAATAGGCTATTTGTGGGAAGGTACTTGGAGTGAAGCAACAACATACGATGTCAACGATGCAGTTGTTTACGACGGTTCAACTTATGTTTGTATTCTCGAATCACTTGCGATGTTGCCCACAAATGTAACGTACTGGACCCCTATGTTTGTTGGTTTAACCGACGCTCAAAGGGTAATTGCAAGTCAGGCTGCAAGTGATACCGTTGCAGGTTACGTCACAACTGAAGCGCAGAGTTTTGCCGGACCTAAAACGTTTGAGGACGTTCTTACAGTGCAAGGAACGGTCGCTACTGACGGGCCGACTTTGGGGAGTGAATTGCTTACGGGCGGAACTTGGGCATCAACAGGTTGGACCGGGGATAATACTTCAGGGTGGCGAAACATACCTGGAAACGCTGATATTTTGTCGCATTCGTCAGCTACTGAAATTGCTCATTATTACGTGTTAACTGCGATTAAAACAGGACTCTCTCAAACAAATTTTACTATCAGTGCAGGCGGGGTTGCTTTAGGAACAGTAGGGGCAGCGACTACAGGCACGGTTAAATTCGGGTTTAGAGCTGTTTCTACGGCTGGAATATCGGTAACGGTGACAGCCGGAACTTGGGTGTCGTATATTAGTTTTTCGTTAAAAGAAATAGCTAGCAGTTCAGACTCTTTAATAACCTTATGCAATTCTTCGGGAACAGTCGTTTCTGAAGAACGCTATGGCGCTAGTAATTTGTATAAAGGAGTTTCTAGCGGTGAACAAACTTCAGGCGGTACATCTAATACTGGTGTTGGTCACGGGTCGTTGCAACACAACATAACAGGTAACGCAAATTGCGCTTTTGGTGTAAACACATTAATCAATTTGACAGGAGGTTCTTCTAATTTTGCGGGAGGTTCGGGTTCGGGAGCGCAAGTAGTCGATGGTGATTACAATACGTTTGCCGGATATAATTCAGGAAACACTATTAAAAATAGAAACGGACATACTTTAATCGGTTACTATGCAGGAGGTACGTTAAATCCGGTAAGCGATACCGGCGACTACAATACGTTTATTGGTTATAGGTCAGGTTTTCACGCAAGTCAATTAACTACCGCTGATAACTCTATAGCGATAGGTGCAAACTCTTATACTACAGCAAATAATCAAGCCGTGTTCGGCGCTTCTACAATAACTGAAACAATTCTTCGAGGTATTGTTAGAGTTCCAGGTTTTGTACCTACAATTAGAACTGTAACCGATGCTAATACAACAATGGTATACACAGATCATACAATTGAAATGTCAACAGGCGCTTTAGGAAGAACAGTTGACCTCTCGGCTGCTGTAGTAGGTCAAGTAATCATTATTAAGAAAATTGATTCAGGCGCAGGGGCTGTAACTTTTGTTTCAACTACTTCTTGCACAATAGATGGAAGCACGACGAGAAGTTTAGTTTCTCAATATGAATCTTTAACTCTTGTTTGCAAAACTGCTGGCGAAAGTGCTGTGTTTGACATTGCCGAAACTACTTGTGCAGCGAGTGCTACAGTCAATGGTTTGGTTACTACCGGAACTCAAAATTTAACAGGCGTTAAATCGTTCGATTCTAATACTTTAATAAATACAATTACCGATGATACAATTAATCCGCTTCAAGTTAACGGAACTGCTATAGCTACGTGCTTTATGAGTTGGGGAACTTATATAGCTCAACCTGGACGAGGTCTTGTTGCGGGAATGGATATTTATGGAGGTAACAGGGGTCGTTTTTTTGCATATGACTACGACACTTCTTCTTGGGGAAATTTAATATTTGGCAATTCGTTAATGACACTTGAAGCCGATTCAGGCAACCTTATTACAACAGGTTTGCTTATCAACACCCCTTCAACCAAAGCCGTAACAAGTTCAACATCGGCAATACCTGTAACAAATAGTAACTGCGAAATAAGTACAACTGGTGCCGCTGTTGCTTCGTTGGCTGACGGAACTACAGTAGGAACTGAAATAGCTCTGTACGTCAAAGCTGTTTCAAATGCAGGTGATAGTTTAGTAATAACGCCAATAACTTTGCTTGGCGGTACAACAATTACCTTTGCAGCTTCACCTTTAGGTAAAGGTTGTATACTTCGATGGACTTCGGTAGGCTGGATTGTAGTAGGAACTAACGGAGGGGTTGTAGCCTAATTTTCAAAAGGAGTTGTCTATGAAAAAACTGTTTATTGTTCTGTTTATAATGTGTATTTCAACACAGGCTTTTGCCCTGGACCTTAACATTTATGCAGGTCAATATTTCGGTGAAAAGAATACCGGAATATTAGGCAGTGAAAACCCTAAATACGTTCAAGGTACTCAGGTTTCAGAAACCTTTTTAGAGAATTATCTTCGAGTTTATTTAGGATATGAAACGCAAATGACAGGACAGAACAGTGACTTTTCATTTCATCCTGACAGGATAGCTTACACAGTAGGATTTGACATAAACGCGTATAAAGGCTTTGGGATCAACTTAGAACATCTGTGCGACCATGCTGTTAGTGGTTCAGGTGAAACTCGACAGTTTTCATTGATTTCTTTGTTTTACAAAACTTCTTACAAACCATTTGACTAAAAGAACTTTTGTTGCTTTTCGGTTTTGGTGTAACCTATTTCAACGAGTATTTTGTTTGCTTCTTCGATATAACGATTAAAGTTAACATCTAAAGGAAAGGACGGTGGAAGGTCTTGACAAGGCTTTGCACCGTCTGTACTTGGTACTTTGTTCCCGTTAACGACTTTATTAATACAACCTTTAATACCCTTTGCGTAGTAAAACCTTACAGTCTTGCCTAAATAAACACCGTCCTTCTCACCTCCTCCTGTAACTTTAATAACGGAAACAAAACGTTTAATATCTTTGCAATTGCGAATAGTTTCTTCTACAGGTACACCTGTTGTAAGAAGTGTTTGTACTGCGTCTGAACAAATTAAAGCGTTCGGGTTCTTGGAAAGAATACTATTTAAAGCAGAACCTCTTTCCGAATAACAACCTTTTACTTTACAAGTATTATCTTCTTTAACTATAATGAAGTTGTTAACATCACGGCTGTAAACTGCTTTGTATCTAGTTTCCTCAGTCTCGAAACCTGTTGTTTTTTCCCATTCAGCTATTATGTTATTTAATTCTTCGTATTTATATACAGAACATTTTGAAATAATACCGTCTGTATTGCCTGAAACTACAGGTATACCTGCTAGTTCAATAGCTTCGATTAACATTAACAAACAAAGTTGACCTGAAATTGTAACTTGAAGCATTAAGTCAGGCGAATAAAGTGAAGAATACTTTGAACCTAGCTTCCCAAAGGAACCATTACAAACAATTTTAAGCGAATCTGCGTAGACTTTATTCTTATTTTTCTTTGCAGTAAGTCTACGTTCAACTATTGAACGATAAACATTTAAAAAGTTTTCTCCAAGATGTTTTGGGTATAAACCTTGCGTAAGAATAATTGAAGGGTAATACGAATTTACATCACGATCTATAAGAAGCGTATCTTCTGTTGCAACGTGACTACAACATTCTTCTGTAGAATGTAAACCGCCTATTCCCATACGATAAACTGAAGAACCAATTTGAAGTGCTTTTAGCTGTTCAAATTCTTTAGGTTCTAAAACTTGTCCGTTTTCTGCAATAATAAACTTACAGTCACCTATTGTATTTAGCATCTTCTGAAGCATTGGAGTTTTATATTGAACAAAGTCTGGAACTTGGTATTTATAAACTGTTCCGGCTTCGATAGTAGGACGCTTTGCCCAATAGCCATTCATTTCCTTGATTTCCCCACAAAGAACGGCTTCTGCTATTTGTGCATCGCTTTTTGAACGAAGGTCTTGTTTATACTGAATTGAAAGCTGTTGACGTAGTTCTAATTGTGGGCAAAGTTCTTTGCAGAGTAGTAAAGTGTCCTCAAGATCGGTAAAACAGTAATTTCTTACTGTGACGCACTCAGAAGGGCTGAGAGCTGTTTCCGGCGAAAAAGGTAGCTCTTGTAAGCGGGGAGCGTGTAGACGGGCAGCATAAGCCTTGAGTGAAGCTGAAAGAGGGGCTACTTCGATCAAATCGACGTGGTTGATGTTTCCCATCTTAAATTTGTAAGCTCTTTCAACGTCACCTGGACGCCAATTTTCACGAATTATAAAGTTTGTTACTTGTTTAAGCGTTTCAGTAGAAGCGTTGTTAAGTGCAAGCCAGATAAGAGGTAAATCAAAAGTTGTAGAATTGAAACCCACAATGCAGAAATTATGTAAGACCCAAAGTAGCTTTGGAATGTCGAGTTTTGCTGTAGCAGATAACTCAAAATAGGTAACTGCCATAGTAGTATAAGAACGAAAAGCAGCGAGAAAATAGTTAGGGTAAATCTCAAGATCGAACGCAAGAATACCTCCTTTTGCTGCATAAAGTTCTTCGTCGGTAAATAGTTCGTAAGGAACATCTTCACGATGCAACGCAACTGTACTTGTTTTAGTACGTTGTTTGCGTTTAGCTGGTTCGTTGGGGAGGGGGAAGAAGTTCATTTAGGTTTTGCTGCGTTTCTAAGTTTTCTACTATAAGTTACAAGAAAAACAGTTCGGCAAGTCATACACCTGGGAACTCTTTGAACAAATTTTAATTCGTTACTACCACAAAAAGGACAATATTTAATACCGTTCATACCCTCACCCCTGCCAAAGCTCCCCTCACACCGTTGCCGAAGAAGAACATAACGTTATGTGAATAAAAATCAACACTTTCAATACAATGCTCAATTCTCTTTAACCTTTTAATATTAAAAGCTGGTCCATGCTTAATGCCTGGAACTTCACAACAAGCACCTTCAGATTTATCTCTGTGTGACTGCAACATTCCATCAAAGAAATAAACAGATTTTTCAGTTTCTTTTCCATTAGAAAAAGGTTCTATGTTTTTTAGTGCTTCGTAAAATCCTTTAGGTAACGGTTCAGGTCTACATTCTTTATTTAAGATCAAGTTAATTTCAGGCCACGACTCTTCAAAAAGCTGAGTACGAATAAAACTTTCGTCTTCAAAGTAAATTGTGCAACCATGGCCTGAACGTCCAAACTTTGTTAATTTCTTTTTCGTATTGATTATTGCGGTAACAAACGCTTTGGGAAGTATACAAGTAGGCAGGTTCAGGCCATGCCATCCTTCGAGTAATATTGCTCCGTCTGACGCAAATACGGAGTTTTCACGTACTAAAATTGAGCATTCTACGATACGTTTCTTGTCATTATCTACGGTAAAACCGCTTATCTGTTCAAGTCTGTCTCTCAGAACGTCTGAGATAGCGCACAAGGGGGGATCGGGTGCAAGGGCAGGCATACCCTCATGCCAGCATGGTACGAAGCAGGAGAACGAGCCTGACTTGATCGAAAGTCTACCTTCCAGCTCAGTAATCGACACGTCCTTTGTTGTGCGCTCCAGGGCGGCGATAAGTTTATAAGTTTGCGGACAAATTTCAAGACTTTCTTCAATTTTAGCTCCAGCGGTTAAAATACCATCGTAGGCCAAAGCCCAATTGTTATGCAGAACACAGTGAGTTTTAAAAGCTGTATCGTCTTCTTTCTTTTGAGCTACAGAGATAAAAGATAACGCTGCTATTAAACCTTCGGAGGTTTTGCTTTTGGTTTTGCGCGGCGGCATTGGTACACTCCTTGCATTCTGTCTTTAAATCTGATTAGCGGGTTATGCAGACATAACAGGCTGTATAATCTATGTTATAATCCTAATGCCTCTTTTGCCTTACAGTTGTGACATCCACAAGGCGGGTCACAGGCGTAATTTGCAAATGGAGTCAGTGCCTCTTTCAGCCGCGCAATGTGCTGTGCTTGAAACTCAGACTCTTTATCAATTCTGCTGACCAGAACCATGATCCCGTTGGCCACTGATTTTGCCCTCAGTTCAGGCACCCCAAACATCTGTAACGTCCCGTAAGCCGCCTTGATACCTTTGTTCAGCCTGTCAATTTCGCAGTACGGACATTCTGACATTGGCCCTGTCTTTTCATCCATGTAGCCGTGTTCTTTGCAATGCAATCTCATTTACCCCTCCTACGGATTATAACCAAGTCGCTGGAAGCCGCCCCTTGTTCCTTATACTTCGGCGGTCTTCCTCTACCGCCCTCTTGCCAAGCTGAATAACCTGTACGCTCACGATCTTGTTCAGTTTGTTTAACAGTACAAGCAGGACAACGTGTTAAACCTTCAGAGTTCTTACCGCAAATAGTACAATTTCCTTTTGTAAGTTGATCTTGCTGCCATTTACGTTGACGTTTCATTAGAAGGGAATTTTCTCGTTGATGTTTGCATAACCTTCACAACTAAAAGCAATTATTCTAGCAGGAGGTCTTGCGTTAAACTTTTTGCAAACTTCGATTTCTTCGTTGAAGTTATCGCAAGTAATACAACTTTTAACTATCTCTTCAGGTAACATGCTACAGATTAAAGTTGCATTTGTCAATACATTTTTAAGTCGTCTATCTATTGTTTCGCGTAAATATCTGTTTATAAGTTTGCTCACCATTCAACTCCGATGATATTTTTGAATTGACTATCAACTTGAACTTTAATCTTTTTAGGACAACGCAATTGCTGACAGTAAATTAAAGCGTCTTCAACTGTTACAGGAACTTCTAAAGAACTTCTTTGTTGCCACCAATGTACAAAATTGGTTTTAATTCTGCCAACTGATTCAGGAAATAAATATTCTGTAAATCTTAATATTCCACTGTAATAACTAACTTTAATGCAAGGTTTTTTATCTATTTTTTGATGTTTGTGGTATATAACTTTAGTTACGTCATAAGTTTCATATTGTACTTCTGTATAATCACCTTTTATGAGTTCTGCTGTTCCCGCTGTTCTAAGCAATTTAGTTTGAAACTCGAACTCAGCGCCGCAACCTTCGGCACTTGCTTCAGGGTGTCCGCCGCAATATCTAGCCGAACAATGATTATACAGCCCACAAGCAGCGCATATCTTTACAGGCACATCGCCTGTTTTATCACCTTTTTTCTTAGGTATAATCGGATCGTTCACGGGTCCGATACGTTTAGTGTTGCCACTAAAGTCTAAAACCAAACAGTTGGATTTAATATATGGAAAGTTAGGATTGTTACCGTTATAAGTTCTAGTTCCTCTGCCGTTCTTTTGAACGTGCATCACAGGTGAAACAGTAGGGTACAAATCAATAATTAAATCTATAGGAGGATGATTAAAGCCAGTTGTTAAAATTCTAAAACCTACAATTGCTTTAATTTTTCCTTCCTTAAATGCAGCGAGTCGTTCGTCGCGTTCGTCGTCTGAAATTTTACTATGAACAAAGCTTGAGCTTATTCCAAAACTTTGCAGCATGTCGCTTATATGTTCACAATGCTCTATTCCAGAAGCAAATACCAGCCAACAGTTTCTATCATATCCGTATCTAACAGCTTCTTGAATTGCAGCATAAGTTATTTCCTGCTTATCAACAGCCTTTTGCAATTGTCCCTGGTTGAACTCACCTTTGCTAATTGCAACACCTGAAACATCAAGTTGCGTTTTTAACTGACTTGGAACAATTAACGGCGAAAGATAACCTTCTGAAATAAGTCTATTGAACGAATGTAACTTTGTTATGTCAAAACATACATCTGTAAATAACGGATTGTCGCCGTCTGTAAGTTTTCCTTGTCCCAATCTGTAGTCAGTTGCTGTAAAAGCCACTACTCGAATGTTAGGATTTATAAGCCGTAAAGTAGCTTCAATTTGCCTGTAGCCTGTCTCTTCGTCAGGAGATACAGCGTGTCCTTCGTCAATCAAGATTAAATCTCTGAAACCAAATGCTTCGGCATTAGTTCGTACCGAGCCAAGTGAACCAAATACTACAGAGTTTGCACTTTCCTTGCGGTCAAGACCCGCACAATAAATACCGGCAGGAGATAAGGCGTTTATCATCAACAAATCGTTGTAGTTTTGTTGAACAAGTTCTTTAGTGTGAACAAGTTGCAAGATTCGTTGATTAGGCCAATTGTAAAGAATATAATCTATTAGCATTGCTATCAAACTGCCTTTACCTGTATTATGATGAACCACGAAATCGCTTGTTAAATATAAATGATCTTTGTCAAGAGCGAAGCCGTAAAAGTCATTGTTAGGTAAAATTTCAGTCTTAAAGCTTGTTATCAAAACACCTTTCTTTTGATTTCTAATCATTGCTCTTTTGTGAGGCAATCGGCAAGGTATTTCAATAACATTTCCGCTAATAGAAACTCTAAAATAATCCCCGACAAAACCAGTTTGGGAAGCTTTTTTACAAGATTTGACATAAGCGGCAAATCCCAAACTTCTTGCTATAAAAACAACATCTAGGGCTAATAGTTTGGACTTAGTTATATAATCGTACATGTGTCCGTCAAGGTGTCCATCTGTATCAATTAAACCAGCCAACACTTCAAGTCTATTTTGCCTAGTAGTTATTTTATAACAGGTTGGCACAAACTTAGTTCCAGAAGTAACCCCCTGTAAGCTTAAACGTTCTAAGTGTGTGGCTATTATTGGTTTTTTAGTTCTATCTCTCTTTTCTCTTCTTAATTGAATACTGTACGCTTTATTATTTTTTTTAACTGTTGTTGAATAAGTATCCCCTGTTGAAAGTATTAATTCTTTAACATAATCCATTAAAACTTCATCCATAGAAGTAAAATTAACCGTATTTGCAGAATAACCTCCGTCTCCTAAAAATAAGCCTATAAAATAAGGAGGTAGTGGTAAAAACGATTTGTTTTGAAATTCTACACCAGCACGTCTTATTTTATGAAGATGTTTAAAATAAGCAGATTTTTGTAAATAATCTTTTATTGAAATATTGCACAATGCTGGTTCAGTTGACTCATATATTCTGCCGCTATTTTCCGATCTTTCGTTTACCTTATATAAAGAAAGAATGTGACTTATGTTTACTTCAAAAGATTCTCCTTTTGTGGGAACAATGCGAACCATTTGTTCATTGCCTCTAGCTAAATTAAGAACAGTTCTAGGTTCGCTGTCTGGACCCATTAGTTTATCACCAATTTTTACATCTTCGACTATTTTTACAGAACCGTCATACATAAGTATTTTGGTTCCTTTGGCGTGGCATCCTGTAGGCATACATACAACTGGATTGCCAGTTGCGTTGTCTTTGAAGTAGTTTAAGACAGAGTATAAAGCTTCAGTTTGAAAAGGCCAAGGTGAAAAACTCATTTAATCCTCTTAGCTTCTTCATTTTCTTTCAAAGTTGTAATAGTAATGCTAAACTCAGTGCCTAATTTAGTTATACCTTCAGGCAAAGACTTATCTAACGTTCTCTGTACCCATTGCTCAGAACCTTCATATTCAATTAATCTGCTAACTTTCATACTATAGACTCCCAACATTCATATTCAAAAGGAATTGCTTCTTTAGGTATAATTGCATTTTGTTTATGACACAACCAACTCGCATTATCAACAGGAAAACAAAACCTACAACTCCTACAGTTTCTTAAAGGCAACTCAGAACCAAAACAAATATCTTTGGCGTCGCAGTAAGAACACTCGTAATAGCTTGGACTTGCACTTATACCGTTAGGAGCTACTTCAGAGAAGATTATCATTTCTGCTTTGCGTTCAAGTGAAGCTCCAAGAAAGTGATCTAGTTTTATAGCTTCAATGTGCAAGTCATCATTATTTTTACTTACCGCCATGTAAAGACTGTAATCAAGACCTCTTTTATACCCATAGATACATTGTTGTGCCCAATGAACAGGCTTATAAAGCTTAACGCCGTCTTTAACCAGCTTATCAAAGTTGGAAACTTTATTACCCTGCTTACCAAGCCCTTGCGTTTTCATTTCACAAAGCAATTTACCCACAATACCGTATCTTGAGGGTAACTCTATTTCGGCATCAAGCGAACCGCCAAAATGACCTTTACAAGCTGATATGCGTAATTGCATCTTGCCTTTGTCAGTTTCACCTCTTGCGATTGCTTCTTCGTCAAACTGAATTACTTTACAACCAATGCCTTCAAGGTATTGTACAAAACGAGGTTCTTCAAAGTGACCTCTATTCAAAAGTCGTTGCATCCTGCCGTCAAATTCTTTGTAGAAAGTCCATCTAAATTTTAACCACAAATACTTACTACAGGAATGACCTATTTCACTTGCACCTAAATGGCTACGCGGTCCTTCATTCCATTTGTGGGAACACCAGGAATCTATTTCGTTTTTAATTTGAGTTGAAAGCGTTGCAAGTTCGGAGGGGGTCATAGAAAGCCTTTCGGAAAATTAGCTACTCAGCGCAAAGCAGGGACCGTAGCCCCTGCTTCAAACTTAATATCTACTTTATTTAGCCCAAGGCGGTGTGCTGGCAGTTGCCGCAGCCGGTGCAGCACTCCAAACAGGTGCAGCCGCAGCAGCAGGTTCAGGAGCCGCAGCAGGGGCCGTCCATGCAGCCGGTGGTGCTTGTTGTGCTACAGGCGCAGGGGTAGGTGTGGCTGCTGGTGCTGGAGGCGGTGCAGAGGCTCCTTGCTTCCCAGGTTGATCCCCGTTGATAGTCAAGATACCCTTGACTTCTGTGAATCCTTTAGCTTGTGCTTCAGGGTCTTTTTGCAAGCCAACTACAGCCCTGAAAGGCCGGTTGTGCAACGCTGCTGAATCTGTAACTTGAAACACGCCAGTTGCGTGACAGATTGCCGAAAGCTGACGATGAGCAATTTCCTGTGCTTTTTCATTCTTGTTAAAGATGTTTAGGCGATAAGCACCCTCAGCACCTTTAAATTCACCTTCGATAATCATAAGGGTAAGTTCAAGATAACCTTGGCCGTCTTTTGCTTGCGTTTCTTTCATTTCTGAAGCTGAGATAATTACAGGATGCCCAAGCTTGTCAGATACAGGAAGTTGATTACCTCCGATTGTTGCCGGTTCGATCTTCGTAGCGTCAAATACCATTCCGATGTTTGCCATATTAAATTACCTCCTGGATTTGGGCTTCGTGAACCCATAGATTTTTTACATCTTTGTCAAAGAACAGGATGAAGTATTTAACGACTCCATAATAATAAGCTGCATCGTCAACAATACCTTCTCCAAATGGAGTTGAAACCTTTTGACCGCTTTCAAATTTAAACTCAACAACTTTCATTAATTTCTCCTTTGTGGTTTGTAGCTTTTAAGCTACTTTTAAGTTAACTACCAAATCAATAAAGCCTTGTACGTTGTCCAGATTTTCACAAGCTTCGTCTTCAATTGTAATGTCAAATTCGTCTTCGAGGTGCATTGCTAATTCAACCATGTGCAAGCTATCGGCACTTAGTTGTTCAAAGGTTGTTTCGCCAGTTAAATCCTCTGCGTCAAATACAGCTTTGACAATTTCAATTACCTTTTGTTCAATTGCTTGCACAAATAAACCCCCTTTCTATTTTGAATTTTTAAGTCTTGCCTTCTTAGCTGCTTTATTACGTTTCTTGCGCCATTTACGATATTCAACAGTAACCCTGTCATTAACTTTCTGTTTGCTTTTATCAGCTATAAACTTACGCATTTTGATCTTCCTCCTTTTAAGTTAACTCCCTGTTGTATAAATCTCTTCCGCTACATTTGTAAATAACGTCAGCAAGATAGTTCCAGCTTTGTTCTTTAGGAATTGAGATTTCCCCACATATGTTGAAGCGATTCTTTGCAACATAACCAGGAGTTCTTTCTAAACCGAGTATTCTACCTTTGTTTGCAGATATACCTTGAACAAAGTTTTCTGAGTTCTTGCTTACAAAGATAGGTTCATGCAAGAAGCCTACAAGGTCAGCCCATTGGGTAAGCATTTCGCGCTTACCGTAAGTCTTTTGATTCTTAGGCGAATGCAATAGTAAGTTCCATGTGTTATACTCACCAGCAGAAGGATCAATAACTTTGTCAGCAAACACATGGCAAGTCATTATAATGTTTATACCACCATGCTCAACAAGAGCATCACACTTTTCAAGGAACTGAGCGAACAAACCGTTGCTGAAATCGTATGCTTTGCCGTATCCACCAAGAGCCGAATCCATTGTAACAGTCTTCTTATTACCAGGAGAATATTGCGGGTCCATCCTTACTACTTTTTCATGTATAAGGCGTTCAAGTGCTGTTGCACTATCAAACAACAGGCTCTTTTGTGGGAACTTACCTTTCTGAGCTAGAGTTGTCACTTCGTCAAGAAAGGATAGTATTTCATCAAAACTTTTGAGTATAGGGGTTTTGGGAATAGGTTTAGGTATAAAGCCTATCTCCAGGGGAATAAGAAGCGGTTTAGGAGCGCTGACAATAAGGCTGGTCTTGCCTACACCCTCAACGCCGCAAATGACTATTCGAGAGCCTGTTTGAGCGTTGGCTGTTTGTGTAACTTGACTTAGAAAGTTTGACATATCAGTTCCCGTACCCGTTCCCGTCCCCGTACCCGTCCCCGTACCCGTCCCCGTACCCGTTCCCGTTCCCGTTCCCGTACCCGTACCCGTCCCCGTACCCGTCCCCGTCCCCGTTCCCGTACCCGTTCCCGTTCCCGTACCCGTTCCCGTCCCCGTACCCGTCCCCGTCCCCGTACCCGTACCCGTAAGATGTTTGGTTTTCAGAATCTAAAGCTGAGTTTTCCATACATCCTCCGAACAGCAAAGAGTTGCAATAACATTAAGTTCATGAAATTCTACTGGCAGGGGGCATTTATCCAATATGGTATTAGAGAGCGGTCCTTTTAACGCCAACTCGCCAAGCCCTGCTGTAGTTCCCCATCTACGAATTACAGCAGCTTTTTCAAGTTTACAAGCGGTTCCTTCTTTTGAAAAATAGCCAATCATGTTCCAGCCGCGAGGCAAAATTACAATTTTGATGTTTCCTTTTGGTTCGGTTTGTTTAATCGAATCAGCCTTTACGTACTTTACTTCGTCGATGGTGATCGTTTCAGGTTTGCTCATTTTCTTTCTCCTTTTAAAACAGTTGTATGAGATTTAGTTACGCCGCAGACTTTACATCTTAACGTCATTACAGCTATAGTTTTAGTCACTTTGCGATAGTTAAGAACCTGCATTGGTTGATTGCAATGGGTCACAGTAAAGCAAGTTGTTCAGCCGTCATATCAGCCTGATTACGAAAGTGTTGAAAGGTTAAGATACGAGGCTTGTCTTTAGTTCCAATTGACTGATATTTGAACGTTGCGACATTGCCGAGATATGCCGCTTTTTCATCCCAAATTAATTGACGTTCAGCATGAGTAAGTTTGCCGCAACCAAGTGTAAATTGACCCCATTTCTTATTTTTAACGATGAACGAACCAAGCGTTCCGGCTGGAACAAGCCCGTCTTGAGATGAACTGCGTTTAGTATGACCGAGTTCGTTTTGATATGCTTCGTTCGTGTTCGTTTGAGCTTCAACAAAGCCGATCACTACGCATTCTTCAGTAACAAATGGCTTGCGGCGAAGCAGAAAATGTTCCTTGAAAGTTGAACGACCGAATTTATAAGTGCCAGTTAAGGAGCGCAGCATAATTCCTTCGTAACCGGCTGTCAAGGCCCATTCCTCAAATGCCATAACTTCGGCCAGGGTGTTGCACAGGACTTGAGGAAGAAACTTTATAAAGCTTTTGCAATTGGCAGGTTGCGCCGCAGAAATGCCTTTAACAAGATTTAAACGTGAAGCAAAAGGCATTGAAGGTAAACAACCGAAAACATCAAATACCCACAATATAAAGTTTGGAGTACCTGCTTTGTTCATTACAGCAGATTGAACATCATTGAAGTTATGCAATCCCGGTTGATTTGGGTTATCTTCGTTGCAAAGAAGCAGTTCACCATCAAAACCTGTGTAACCCCATTTCTTTAAAGATTCGTAAATGTGATTATTCGGAATACGTTTTAAAGTATTTGACAGCGGTTCTCCGTCAACAATCACACAACGAATACCGTCAAGTTTTAGGCTTGCTATGAGTGGAAAGCGAAGGTCTTTAAGTTGATCGTTTTCAACTGTTACTGGTTTCATTGGTTTCATTTTATTTGCCTTTCAAATATGAAGTATAATTCTTTATCTCATACTTCAGTTTGATTGTCAAGAGTTTTTATGCAAAGCTAACCAGATTTTCTCATTCGGACAAAAGGTACAAGGAAAAGCAAGTTTGTTATAAATTTTGTTGCAAGGAACTTTAATACAAGCTTGTTTGTTTAGCTTGCGCTTGTCCTCTATTGAAGTTTTGGGAGCTTTTGCGGGATCAGCCACAGTCTTCAATTTCTTTCATTATTAAAGCTAAAGCCGAATAGCTGAGTAAGTCTTTTAAAGTATCTTCAATGCTTTCATCTACAGCCGCTTCTGATTTGGTTAAATTTTTTAGTCTGTGATACTTATCACCTATACGAACGACAATGCCTTTATAGCCAAAGTCTTCAAAGTTACTCATAGCGTTTGTCGTACCCGAATAATCACGCCCTTTAGCGTCCATAATTTGTAGGCAATCATCAAAGATTTGTTTCAAGGCTTTCATTTTAGCTTCGTGGTTCACGCTGCACCTCTTATATGTTCTGAAAGATGATCTTCACTTTCTGGAAAAGGATAGGTTCGAGTTTTAACCAAAGCGTGTTTGCGTTCAATTTCATCAAGTATTGCAGAGCCGTTAGCGCCGGTTCGTCTTGCTCCGTCAAGAGCTAAAAGAATTACGTCAATCCATTCTTCAAGTTTGGTTGGTTCATTTTCAATTTCAATAAGTTCTTTGCGAATATGATTTGTAATACCTTTTGTTCTAAGGCCTGGACCAAACGTTGCTTCAGTCCATTCCGCATGTCTTGCTACAAACTCGTTAAAGTAGGCTTCGCTCATACTCTCGCAAACCTCCTTGCTCCTGGGATAAGTTCTTTACGTCTATCTGTTCTAACTGGATTCTCTACCCTTCTATATATTGCACTACAATCTTTGCCGCAGCATTCTTGAGCTTCCCAAACTTTATTACTTTTGCCTTTTGGTTTTGAGAACCATTCTTTGCATATTGGGCAGAGTTTAATCATCAGACTGCTTCAGGATGATCTTGTCTAACCATGTAACCCATACGAGTATAAGCCGGTTCAAAGCCAAGATCAATTTTATCAACGTAAAGATTAGGTATTGCGGTTCCACCGCCTGACATTACGCGAATAAAGCCGCTTCCGTATTGTGCATAAATAAAACCTTTTCTTTCATAAACCTTGCGTTGATTAAATACACCTTTTGAACGTGTAATAATTACTGCGTCTGGAATTACATTAAACAGCATAGCTTTATCCTTTCTTTGTTTAAATTGTAGAGGGAACATACAGCATAGTTTATTATCCGTCAAGAAAATAGTTTATCTCTTGACATTTTTTTATTTGAGGTGTAGGTTGACCCAAATCTTGCTTGGAGAGGAACCTATGCTTAATAAAAATTTACGAGTTATTACAGTTACTTTACTCAATTCACGCGGTCCAGGGAAGACGCTTTCTGAAATTTCAAATGATACCAAGTTACCTTTACCTTGGCTAAAATCATTTAGCAAGCAGGGCATGAAGTCTGACGCACGTTCAGATAGAGTAGTTACTTTGTATGAATATCTATCAAAGCGAACTTTGATATGACTTATGAAATAGAAAACATTCCGGTCGTAGTCCCTGTGATCCCCGTTGTTAAACCTATTCAAGACGATGAATTTTACGGTGCAACGCCTGAACAGCGTAGAATGTATTTAAAGCAGCGTCAAAGCTTACCGTTAAGTGTTAAAGTTGCTTTGACTAAGCGACGAATTGTTGAATGGTATGAAGCACACGACGGCAAAGTTTACATAGCTTTTAGTGGCGGTAAAGACTCGTCGGTGTTAAAGGATATAGTCAGGTCAATATATCCCGAAGTTCCTTGTGTATTTGCTGATACAGGACTTGAATACCCTGAATTAAAAGAATTTGTAAGAACTGTTGAAAACGTAATAGTGGTTAAACCTGAAAAGAATTTTAAACAAGTAATTAACGAGTATGGATACCCTGTGATTAGTAAAAGCGTAGCTAGAAAAATAAGAGATTTGCAAAATCCTACCGACAAAAATTTTAACGTTAACAATCTAAGCCTTACGGGTATCAAAATGGACGGCTCTCAGGGAGCTTACCAATCTAAACTATCTAATAAATGGGTTTACTTAAAAAATGCGCCTTTTAAAATATCTGAAAAATGCTGTGATTTTATTAAAAAAAATCCTTGCAAAGTTTACGAAAAAGAAACAGGACGAGTACCGTTTGTTGGGACCATGACAGACGATAGCCTAATGAGAGAGAGTGCTTATTTGCAAACAGGCTGTAATAATTTTAACGGACGCCATGTGTCATTACCGTTAGCGTTCTGGACTGAGCAAGACATTCTCGAATGTTTGTATAACAAATGGGTTTCTTATTGTAAAATCTACGGTGAAATTGTTTTAGAAAACGGCGTTTATAGAACAACAGGCGAACATAGAACAGGATGTATGTTTTGCATGTTTGGAGTTCATTTGGAAAAACAGCCTAATCGCTTTCAGCGCATGAAATTATCACATCCTGATTATTACGACTATTGCATTAACAAATTAAATCTTAAAGAAGTTCTTAATTATATAAACGTGCCTTATGAATGAAATTGCAACACTTATTCATATAATTAGTCAAATTTGTCAAATAATATTTATACTGATTTTTATTTACTACATTTATACTCTTTAAAATTCAATTTGATATAATAGGCGGGGCAATGTACTATAACGTTCCTGAAGACCTTCGCGCAAATATGCCGTGGTTGTTATGGCAGTTGCATCAAGAAACTCCCGAAACAAAGCCCGTAAAACTTCCCATAAATCCCCACAATGGGCAATTGGCTTCTGTTAGTAATCCTAAAACATGGGCTGCTTTCGACGTATGTTATTCTGTTAAAGAACGCGCAACGGGCCTTGGAGTTGTTTTACATTCTAATTGTGGGTATTGCTGTATAGACCTTGATGCGACAGATGATCCTGAAGAACAAGCGAGACAGCAAGCTATAATTAAAGCTTTTAATTCTTATACTGAGTATTCACAATCGGGGTTAGGTTATCATATTTGGATTAAAGCAACCATACCGTCAGGACGTAGACGTTCAAAAGTAGAAATGTATTCTGAAGGTAGATACATGGCAACAACCGGAGCCGTTTACTTGAACGAACCGATACGTGAATGCCAAGAACTTGCAATGCAGTTATGGAATGAAATGGAAGTTAAAGAAAAGGTTGAAAGTTCTGTAAACAAACCTCAAACTGTAGATGATAATACAATTCTTACTTGGGCTAGTCAAGCTGTAAACGGTGAGAAGTTTATTGCCCTATATGAAGGACGCTGGCAAACATATTATGACGACGATCCTAATAAAGTAAGTTGTAACGAAGCTGATTTTGCCTTAGTGAATATAATCGCGCACTATACACAGAATCGTGAACAAATAACTCGTATATTCAGAGCTAGTGCTTTAGGTAAAAGAGATAAAGCTAAAAGAACTCAGTATATGAATTATATGCTTCAGCGATGTTTTGATAATCGCCCTGAAGAACTCGACCTCGACGGCCTCAGAAACAACCTCGAACAGCAACTAGCAACAGTTAAGGCTCAACCGGCGCAGCAGGAGGCTCCTGAGAGCGTCAACACGCACCAGTTAAGGCAAGTGCCAGCAGTTAAGCCTGGACCAGCTTACGGCTCATTTAAATTTGATCCACCACCAGGATTATGTGGAGCTATTGCACAATTTATATTTGAATCAGCTCCAAGACCTGTGCCTGAAATTGCTATTGCAGGAGCTATTGGATTAATGGCGGGTGTTTGTGGTAGAAGTTACAACGTGTCAGGGACCGGGCTTAACCAATACATATTAATACTTGCAATGACAGGAGCGGGAAAAGAATCATGTGCTACAGGTATTGACAAGCTTATGTCAAACGTAGTTAAAACTGTTCCTGCTGCAAGTGAGTTTATTGGTCCAGGTGAGATAGCTAGTCCACAAGCTCTTATGAAATATTTAAACAAAACGTCTAAATGTTTCATGAGCTTAGTTGGTGAATTTGGAATGAAGTTTAGACAATTGTGCAACGACAGAGCAAGCACAAATGAAATAGGACTTAAAAGAATCTTTCTTGATTTATATAACAAGTCTGGACGTAGTAGCATTCTGAAACCTCTTATCTATTCCGATAAGGACAAAAACACTGAAGCAATACAAGCTCCTGCTTTTTCAATGTTAGGTGAAACTACTCCCGAAACCTTCTATGAAAACTTGAACCAACAACTCATAAGTGATGGATTATTACCACGTTTTACCATTATCGAATATCACGGCAAGCGACCGCAGTTAAACGAAAATCATCTAAATGTAGTCCCTTCTCAACAGTTAAGCGACCACTTTTCCGCCTTATGTGCCTATTCATTGCAGTTAAACAATGGTAACAACGTGTTAGACGTTCAGATTGAACCTGAAGCGTTAAAGCTGTTTAAAGACTTTGACAAGCACTGCGACGCTCAGATAAATAATGCAAATAACGACGTTACACGGCAGTTATGGAATAGAGCGCATATTAAAAGCTTAAAGCTTGCGGCCTTGCTTGCCGTTGGATGCAATTACATCAATCCCGTTGTCAATATTGAATGTGCAACATGGGCATTGCAGTTAATAGTTAATGACGTTACAAACCTTTTGGCACGTTTTGAGAGTGGCGAGATAGGCGCAAGTAACGTGCAAAACGATCAAACGATTGAGATACACAAGGCATTTAAAAAGTATATTACAACTGAATGGGATAAACTTTCTAAGCAACCAGGGGCATCTTTACAAACCCATAATTTGCGTATAGTACCACATTCATTCATAACAGCATATTGCCGTCAAAGAGCATGTTTTAAGAATGATCGTTTAGGGCCAATTAACGCAGTTAAGCAAGCTTTGCAATCGTGTATAGATTGCGGTGATATTGTTGAAATTACTCCCCACATTAAAAAAGAGAAGGGGCTTGCTGGGTCCGCTAAATGTTATTGCATTGCAGGGATGAAGTTATGACAGTTCAAATATAAAACATTCTGTTAAATCTCCGTTGCTCCATACAATATCAGCAACATCGTTTATTACATTTATTGACAATATTGTATCTGTTCTATAATTATCAGTTGGATAGTTAAGGGTTATTTCGTCGCCTTGTTGTAGCCTTTTAACTTGTTCTTTAGTCATAATCAATTCCTTTCAGTTAGTCAATTAGACGCAGTTAAGCGTCAAGCGGTTGCAGTTAAGGTTATTCAGCTTCTATCACTTCATCCGGCGTAACACTCTTACAATCTCTTTTAAGCTGCCTTAAAGCCATTGCCGCTTGCATTCTGCTTACCTGTTTAGCGCAGTAAGATAAGCCATTTACAAGGAACATACAAACCTTTTTAGTGCCTGAAAATACAACTAATTCACCTGATGGAAAGTTATAGCGTCGTGTAATGCCTGATAGAGTTTTAACTTGTTTACAGAGTGTCATTTGTAGAACCTCCAATATAATTCAGGGTTAGAAGATACATTATAAATGTATTGACCGCAGCGAACAAGCAAAGCGTCTTTACCGTAAAATTGTTTTTTCATACCCCGAATGCTACCTGTACATGAAAAAGACGGATAGCTTGTAAAACGATAAGCATTTACAGCTCTTGCATATACACATTTCATTGTGCAACCTCCTTTATTTGTGGGCATTTAAAGCCAGTTAAGACTATTAAAGCCAGTTAAGCGGCAAGTTTACAGTATTCAGGCAAATAATTATTAACATTATCAGACGCTAGTTTATTATAGCTTGCTACCATTTATCTAATAGCTTTAATCCTGTTTTGATCCATCCTATAAGTAAATCGTGATATAACTTTCATTCTGTATCCTATCTGGTATAGCTCATTGAATACGCTTTGATATTCTTCAGGCAATGCTGGTTTAGTATCTGCTAAACTAGCTGTACCACTTCCGTGTTGTCCTATTGCCATATAGTTAAGACAGTTAAGCACGCTATTGTCTCCAGGCAATTCAGGGAACAAGGCTATTATTTCACCGTCTTTAAACTTGCGAAATATTACTTTAGTTATTTCAATGTTGTTCTGTTTAATTTTTCCCATGATTTTAATCTCCTTTTAGCAGTATATTAAACCATCGTCACAAACGATTAAATTAACCTCTTTAAACTCATGACTTTTAGCCGTCAATACATCCCCATATTCAGGATAATCACCATCCCAAAAACCAGCACCATGATGGTTACGAGTTAGCCAAAAGTTATGTCCTGCTTCCGATAAATCGTCAATAATCATAGGCATATTTTCAGCTTGAAACTTTTGGCAATCGTCATTCATTGCAGTTAAACAAGATTTTGATATACCATCAACAGAGTATTTATCATCAAGCGGATTGTCGTTATCGTCAGTACTAGACCATAAAGCACATTGAATGTAAGCTTGTGTAAAGGTATCCAGTTTCATAAATTCTCCTTTCAAAGTCAAAGTTTTTATTTTCCAATTTTACAAAACAAGTCAATGTATAAACCATATTCTTCTATTTCTTCAGGTGTGTACCCTTCAATTTTTCCAATAGTTTTAAAATGCTGTTTCCAGTATTCAAAAGTAAATTCTTTACATCCTATATTAATAAATCCGTGTTTGCAATTTGTAAGAGAATGCCTCGATCCTGCAATAAATAACGGTGATTTTTCCCAAGCATCCCCGTACACCTTAGCATCCCCGTACACCTTAGCATTGCCGTACACACAAGCATCCCCGTACACCTTAGCATCCCCGTACACCTTAGCATCCCCGTACACCCAAGCATTGCCGTACACACAAGCATTACCGTACACACAAGCATCCCCGTACACCTTAGCATCCCCGTACACCTTAGCATTGCCGTACACACAAGCATTACCGTACACACAAGCATCCCCGTACACCTTAGCATCCCCGTACACCCAAGCATTGCCGTACATTGACAAATTTTCTATTTTCTCAACAAAACCGCCTAAAGTTCCTTGTGAAACAATACCAAAGTCTTTAGTTGCTTTAATTCTGTAAAGAGTAATGCCATAAACAATTTTAGTTTCGTTTGTCAGTTCGTATTTCATTTTATCATTTCTCCTTTAAAGTCAATTAGTAGCAGTTAAGTCACTTATCAGCAGTTAATAACTCTTTTTAATAAACCTACCTGTTTTATAACGTTTAATTTCAAAGGCTATACAGCCTTTACGATAAGCAAACATGATACCTGTTAAGTCATTGTCAATAGCATGGTCTAAACGGTTTACTGTTTGCCTGTTACCATATTGCTTGACAAGCTTTTTAACTTCAGTATACGGAATTGCTAATTCATTTTCTGGCATGGTTTGTTACTCCTTTAAGGTTAAATGTTGACAGTTGGGTTAAGCGGGAACGGTTAGACACGATTACCTTTTTCATCATATTCACAGTCAATATCATCTTTTAGATATTCTTTGCATGTATCGTAAGGCGTTCTATAATCGTATTTATTATTAAGCTGTTTATAAAGCCATTTACACAAGCGGGTAACAAGTCCGTCAAAGTCTGAAGCTTGACAATTGCCCTTTTCAAAATTAATTTCTATTCTCATGCTACGCTCGTGATAGTAACGGCCATAATGTGTTATGTTTGCACTTAACGTGTAAAAGGTTTTGCGCTGTAAAGCTTGTAACTCTTTTGCAATAGCAAAAAGGGTTTTGTCACTGCAACATTGCTTTAATTCTAGCATCGATTCTCGTTTAAAACTATATCTTGCCGATGCTATACAAGCCCCATCGCCTTGACTTGAAAAACCTGAATAGTAAAACGGCTGTTTTTCATCGGTAAAGGTAAAACCAAGTATTTCAAAAATTTGTTTTGTATCATCGTAAATATATTCATGTTCAAAGTTTTCAGATTGATATTGTTGTTCCTTTTCAATTGCATTATCTTTTGCTTTTTCTGTCAATTCATCAAAGGTATAAAGGTTTCTTGTTGTGGTTTCTTGTCTCATTGTTATTTCTTCTTTTAGATAGTTAATTAATCGCAGTTAAGTCAAGCTTTGACAGTTAAGATAAGCAGTCATAACATTTAGTTTTACTATACAATTCAGGTTTGTATCCGGTAATTATTTTTACATGACCGCAAGTTAAGGCACAATGATATTCGATTGCATATGGCTTGTAAATTGTCTGAATTGAGGTTATTGTCTTAAACATAACATCCCCTTTCCTGAATATATTGTTTTCTCTATATCTTTTCTAAGCTGGTCTAATTTTGCCCTATACCATAGTATAGGCAAGACCTTTTAAACGTCGTAATGGGCTTATCAGGAGGTCAATTAAAATCCATTTCGTTGTAATTATCGGCTATTTCCTGAAAATTGATATTGCCTCTTGTCCAGCCGTCGCAAGGTTGATGCTTTTCATTATTCCATAGTTGTCGCAAGTCCGATCCTGTAATTTTTCTATCTTTTCTGATTGCTACTATCTTTTTATAGATAATACTTTCTTGGCCGAGATACAAAGCACAGGCCCATGTTTTGCTATTTGTCCAGCCCTGATAATTACTTGAAACAAGCTCAATTGCATTGTATTCATAACAATAAGCAAGCCTATTTCTAACAAGCTCTTTTGCGCTTGTTTCATCTTTTGCAGTGACTTCAAATTGTTTCCATTCAAATATACCAATTGCGTTTATTTCACGACACAATACCTTAAAAATATAATCATTCATGGTTTTATTTCTCCTTAGATTTTAATGACAGTTAACAAACCCTGATTGTCTTGTATAACTCCAGACAGTCCCCGCAGAATCCCTGTAATAGCCTGCTAATTCCATCCAATGAGCTATAAGCGTACCATGATCCGTTTCAATTCTAAAGTAGTTCATAACGTGCACCTCACATTGTACCCATGCTGAATTGTAGCTGGACTACGGCCGTAAACCGTATCGAGAGCTTGCCATATTTTCATTGTGGCACGATCCAGGCTGTTTCTCATACCTTCCATGCCGCCTTTACGATAAGCAAGGCTTGCTAGCCTGTTTAGCACTGCGGATTGATAATCAAGATTTGTGTATTTCATTTTGTAGCCTCCTTTTTAATGCTACCTGGGAAAAGGACTAATTTAGTCCTTTACTGATTAAACAAGCTTTGACCCGTTAAACCTGCTTTGCCGAGATAGTAATGTATTTCATCATATTTCTTATGAATATATACAATTCCGTTGTTACGTTTTACAGCTCTGTAAATTTTCAAGTTAACACCTTTAGTAATTGGATCAATGTCAATATCCGTAGTACAACAATCAAGACTGTAATCATTGCATACGTCATAAAGGACTAATTTAGGTTTCACAACCGCTCCTTTCAGTAGTGTTTAGCTTGACTAATAGCTTCATCAAGATTATCAATGCTGTCGTATTCAGGATATCTAAAGTCTTGACCTTGGCTATATTCATCAGCTGTAAAAACAGCATAACCCGTTTCGTCTTGAGCTATAACCATTTTGATGCCTGTTTTGCTGGTAAGTGTTTTGATTTTCTTCATGCTCAATTTAGGTGTTTTCATTATCCATTCCTTTCGATTCGTCGTTTAGATACCTTTATATAAGCAATCACCATGCCAATTCTAACATTTATTATTTTAGTTCGTAAGCTCAGTATGTTACTACAGTTCAAAACTACAGCTAATTACTACAAATCCAACCATGTAAAGTATTCCGACGTTATTTAGCTCAATTTAGCCTGTTATTAGCCTTATGTTGTAAAGAATGCCGACAAATAGCCAATATTACCTCAAAATAGCTTCATTCTGTAAAGTTTATCGACAACATTAAATGGTATAGTAATTGCATTATAGTAATGTAGTTTTGATCCATTGGTTTGTTGTTTCACTCATTCAATCCATTGGTGCAACGTACCAGTAAGACATATAAGCTTGAACGTCTCATAGCTCAATTATGGAGCTTGCATCTAGCATCCTGCTAACAGGCAATCACCTAGAACAAAGCAAGCGGATCAATACCAGATCAATCACCCTAATCAATCTTGCACTAGCTCCTTTAATCCTTCCATTGCAATCCATTACTTCAATTCAATCTATCACCCGTAACTCTCATTATCTTAATTAATGTATCATTTCTATCTATCGTTATATCTTGAATTATCTATGTTACGATATAATCGCTATAACCTGGCGTTATTGTTAGGTATTATAATTACAATATGATACTTATATATCATCACGTTTAATTAATCCAATGATACCAGGGGCTTAGGTAATGTCTACAACTTCTATAGATAAGAC
>Ga0209728_1000182_pt1 | contig 59129 bp, 66 predicted proteins | sample RifGroD1_FD_183997 | JGI IMG/M metagenome (GOLD analysis project Ga0209728, IMG submission 183997) | Groundwater microbial communities from Rifle, Colorado, USA - Groundwater D1 (SPAdes) (version 2) | ecosystem: Environmental > Aquatic > Deep subsurface > Groundwater | place: Rifle, Colorado... | reverse complement strand
CTTGTCGTAAATCCAGCGTACTCCAAATTCGTCTTTTTCACTTTTTGTTTCGATATCTCTTTTGGCCAAGGCCTCGACCCTGCTCATGACCCCTACCGTTAAGGGTCTGCCGCAGACCGGACAAACTGTTCCTAATTTCCTTGTCTGGTTTGGAGAATAAACAACGTTACAGTTTCTGTGCCCAGTATAGTGATACTTCCCTTCTTCGGGATAAAACTCGATGGTGTAGGCAATTTTATCCGGTCCTTCCCCGGTAATCGCCTTCCTGATGGATGAAAAACTGACTTCGTTGACTTCAAAAACCGTCGCTTCTCTGCCTAATTTCGCCGGAGAGTGGGCGTCGGAGAAGGAAACGATTCGCCTCTGCCTTAAATCTTCTATCCTCCAGTTCATGGCCGGGTCGCTCGAGAGGCCCGTTTCGATTGCATAGATTTCTGAAGATAGTTCCTGAAAACATTCTGCAATCGAGTCAAATCCCGAAACGCTGCCAAAGAGAGAAAAGTGGGGCGTCCAGGCGTGGGCGGGAATGATGAGGCATTTTGGCTCAACGCCTAAGGCTATCTCGGCCACCGCTTTGGCCGATAAGCCGACGATGGGCCGGCCGTCTGAAAGTAAATTGGCACCCCTTAGACTGAGCTCGTTGTTGATTTTACCCGCCACCTCGAAATTCGGCGCAAAGATTAGGGTATGGATTTTCCTGACCTTGCCACCCTGGGAATAAATGGAGCTGACCTCCGTTGAAAGTAAAAATAAAGGCGAGCCTTCCGGACCGTCCTTGGCTTTGTAAACCCCTTCTCCCGCCTCCTCCAAATTGACTTCCAGTTCCCTTAACCATAAAGGGTGGGTCCAATCGCCGGTGGCGACAAGGTCTATTCCTTTTTTTACCGCCCATTCGGAGATGACGGGGACGACCATTTGGGGCGAGACTGCCCTGGAAAAACGGGAGTGAAGCTGAAGATCAGCCAGTACCCTCATTGTGGAGAGATTTTAGCACTAGAGGAATTCAACTACAACGAAGACGATGTAGATGGCAAGAAGAACCCCCGCTTCCCATCTTTCGAGTTTAAGCTTCGAGCGGATAAAAAGCCAAAAGACAAGAAAAACAACAACAAAGGTTACCGCCGCAATCAGATATTCTTCAATCGCGGCGACCCTGATCGGAGAAATGACGGCGGTAACACCAATGACCAAAGTCGAATTGGCGATGATTGAACCCAGGAGGTTTCCGAAAAACATCGTCGGCTCTTTATCTTGAAGAGATTTTATCGAGAATCCCAGCTCCGGCAGCGTGGTCCCGATAGATAAGAGGATAAGCCCAATTAAAAAGACCGGAATATTGGCCGCTGCCGCCAGGCTTTGGGCAGTATTGACGATTAAATTGGCAGAAACCAGAAGGACGGCAATTCCCAAGAATAGCCTTGCGGCCTCTTTGGTTTTATTTCCGTCAATATTGTTTACTCTTCGGAAAAACTTATGGATAAAGGTCCCTTCTTTAATCTCCTGGCCAATTTCCAGAAATCTGTCTTTAAAAAAACTGGAAGCATAGGCTCCATAAAGAGAAAGAAGGATGAGCCCGTCTACCCTAGAAAGTTCCCCATCAAAAACAAGAACAATGGGCAAAATTCCCGCCACTAAAGCAATCCAGACGTCTCTTCTTAAAAATTCTCCGTGGACATTGACCCTGCCGACTAAAAGAGTGGCCGCCCCAACCACCAGGGAGATGTTGGCGATATTGGCCCCGAGAACATTACCCAAAGAAAGATTGGGGGTTCCCTCAAGAGACGATGTTATGCCCACAAAAAGCTCTGGGAAGGACGTTGCTAAAGCCAAAAGTAGAGCGGAAAGAATAAAAACCCCTTTTGAGCTAGAAGACTTTGTCAGGTGTCTAAGGGCAATGACGACCTGGTCCGCCGCTTTAATAAGGACGAAGGAAAAAACATAAATTAGAAAAATTAGTCCTAATATTTTCATTTGGGTAGCTGGTTCCTGAAACTTCTAACCATTATAAACATAAAATCATCTCAGGCCAATGAAGAACTATCTTTTTTGCATTTCAAAAAGCCCTTCGAGTTCCCTCAGGGTTGTAACTTGGTCGGGGTTTTTTTCGTCGCGAAACCTGATTAGGCGCGGAAATCTTAGGGCCAGCCCGGCGGTGTGAATCGGGCTCCTGGTAATCTCGTCAGCCAAAATTTCAACCACCAAAGACGGCCTAACCCAGGTATCCGGCTCCTGGTTTTTGTCGACCTCGTACTCTTTGGGTTTTTCCTTGACTTGAAGTTTCTTTGACCTTTCGTTTAGCTCCCGCCACTGTTCATCGGTCAACCCCGTTCCTATTTTCGAAACCGTTTTAAATTTCTCCCTGCTTCTGACCCCAACCAAAAAGGCCCCCGCTCCAAAGCCGGCCCTTTTACCCTTACCTTTATTGATTCCCATGACTAAACAGTCGATGGTATCGGTGAGACCCCCCTCGGTCGTTTTTTTGTATTTGACCCAATGGTATCCCCTTGCCCCGGCTTTATAGGTGGCATCGATTTTTTTGATCAAAGCTCCTTCGAGCCCCTCGGCTAAATATTCTTTTTGAAGTCTCTTTATCTCCTCCGGTGAATCGACTATTTCCTGCCTAGTCAGTTCGATTTTCCCGTCAACTTTGCCGACCGTACTCTCCAATATCTTCCTTCTTTCGCCAAAAGGGGTGTTGAGAAAACTTTTTCCGTCTTTGTATAAAATGTCGAAGATAAAAAGCTTTAGGGGAAGGCGCTTGGCGATCTCCTCGATGTCGTGTTTTCTCTTCCTCTGAACGGTCTCTTGGAAAGGTAAGAATTTCCCTGTTTTAAGATCATAACCTATTGCCTCAGCATCAAAAATTGCCGATTTAACTTTTATCTTTTTGACAGCATCAACAAGATCTGGGAACATATGGGTTGTATTTTCAAGATTTCTTGAAAAAATCACAACCTTCTTTTCTCCTGCCTCCTCCCAAATATTTACCATCGCCCTAAATCCATCGTATTTGGGTTCGATGGCAACTTTCTCGCCAACCTTTTCAAGAATTTTCTCGGCCGAAGGCAGCCTTTCGGCCAGAGAGGGCCTGATTGGGGTTCCTGGCTCGGGAGCAACTCCTTTTAGGCCCGAGAGGCCTCTTTCCTTAACTCTCTTGGCGATTTTTCCAATATCAACACTGACGTTAAAAGCTCCCTCAACCAAAGGCCTGGCGCTTTTATCCCCCTTAACCATGACGGAAAGGGCATCCAATATCGTCATGTCCGAAAAACCGAGTCTGAGCTTCCCCACCGGGATACGGGCGACAAATCTGACGCTTAAGGGATCAAGGCTCGAAAAAAGCTCGGCCGTTTTGGTTATTTTCCTTTCCTGGGACCCTCCGCCCCCTTCTTCGGCTATCGCCAACATCCTGGCAAAAACCTCCGAAACCTCGACGTTCCCCCCTTTTTCTTTTGCAAAACTTCCGGCTACCAAACCCAAGTCGCCCTTTTCTTTAAAGGCCACTCTGACATCCTCGACTTTTACATCATACGCCCTGGCAATTATTTGCATCATTAACCTTTCCGCAATGTTAAAAACGACGCCCTTGAACTTAGGGGCAAGCTCTCCCGACACCAGATAAACAATTTTGTCTATCTCGGAGGGGTGGGATTTTTTAAAAAGGTCAGCTAGTATTTGGGTAATTTCGTTTCTGGAAGAAGTCTTTTCCAGTTTTTCGAGATATACCGCAAGTTCTCTAAATCTCATACAAACCGATTATACACGCTGGTTGAGGTAAGTTGAAAAGAAAAAGAAGGCAAAAACGACAACGGCGATAAACATCAATCCAAAAACGATACTGATTAGTCCGCTCCATTCCTCATGAATTATTTTATTGAGACCCTCGCCCACCAAAGTCAAGCCAAAAAGAGAAGGTAAAACCAAAATCATGTATAAAAATTGTGGGTCAGACGGCGACATAATTTTTTTCTAGCCCTTATTAATCAGATACCTGGCGGCCTTGGTACTCCCCTGCTTTTTAATTATACCCTTAGAAAGCATCTCTTTAAGGTCCCTTAAAACCGTATCTTCGGAAACCATGGGGAGTACTTTCTTCAATTCCTGCATGAGAGCCGAACCAGCGTCACTTAGATACTCAAAAAGCCGCATCTGCCGCTCGGAAAGAGCAATTTGTTCCCCGTGCTTAGCCTTAAGCCTGGTGTCAATTGAGATTTTTTTGACTTTCTCTTTGATTTTAGTTAACTCAACCGCCACCGCCTCGGTAAAGTACTCAAGCCAGGTGGTTAAATCCCTGGCGCCTATGTTTCTAGCCCCCCTGTCAACCAAGGAAAGGGCTTCGTAGTAGGTACTCGGGTCGGAATCAAAATGCTCCTCGAGAGAAAAAAACCTTTTGATGTCGTAGCCTTCCCTTAAAAGAATGAGGGTGGCGAAGGCCCGAACGGTTCTGCCATTGCCTTCGACAAAGGGGTGGATGGCGACGAGAATATAGTGGGCAATGCCGGCTCTGATGACGGGGTGGATTTCGGTTGCCTCCGAAGAGTTTAGCCAGACAAAAAAATCCTCGATAAGATAAGGCACTTCAACAAATGGGGGCGGAGAAAAAATAATCTCTCCCGTTCCTTCTTCTTTAACGACCACCTGGCTGGTTCGAAAAACGCCGACTTTGTCTTCGGTCACCAGTTTGTTAACCGTCGCTTTATGAACTTCTTTGAGTATCTCGGGGGTATAGCCTCCCCGAGTATAAGCAAGTTCGTCAAGAAGGCCGACGACATTTCGGTAGTTAACCACCTCCTGGATGTCTCTGGGGCGGCCGTAAACGTTCAGTCCCTCGAGTATCTTCTTTGTTTGTATTAGGGTCAGGTCGTTCCCTTCAATGTGGGTGCCGTGATAGACGGTTCTGACGATGGCGTCGGATTGGAACTTCTTTTCGAAAATAGGCACTAAGGGGGCGTTTTCGATTATTTCTTTGGCGGCTTCAATTGCCCCGACGTTTTTCAAGATTTTATTGGAAACGACAAACTTTGGGGCATACATTGCAAATTAATTATTGCAAATTCTGCGGAAATTACAAGGCGGCGATTTAATCCTGGTTTCCTCTTGGCACGCCTCCGAGGGGGACCTCTCTATCTATAGGAAGCTTGTCTGTAGGATAAGTTGGGGATGGAGTCTCTTCTATCTCTCCTTGTGTTTTTTCCCTGGCTGGATTTGTGGCAGGTAGATCCTTTTCTTCAGGAAGTGGACCGCTGGAAACTGTCACTACCTTGGTGGTTCTTCCTCGCTTCCAGAAATCTTTTATTTTTAATTTCTTGTAGGTTACCTCCGGTTCTTCAATTTCCATAACCTAATTTTAAACCTTCAATTTAATTCTTTCCACCCCTTTAAAATCTTGAACAAAATGCGGGTCGGCCGTGGTGATAATGGTTTGCTGTTTAGCCGAAACCCTCATGACCACTTTCCGGTGAGAATGGTCCAGCTCCGATAAAATATCGTCGAGAAGCAGGGTCGGCCTTTCCCCCGATATTTTCTCGATGAAGGTAAGTTCGGCCAGTTTAAGCCAGAGAACGGCCATTCTTTGTTCCCCACGGCTACCGAATCTCCCCAAGTCTCGCTCGTCTTCTTTAAAAATAAAGTCGTCTCGGTGGGGGCCAACCAGGGTCGTTGCGGCCGCAATTTCTTCTTCGGCGTACTGTTCGAGTCTTGCTTCGGAAATGGCACTTCGGTCGTACTCAAGCTCGAATTTTTCTTTGTTGATGGAAGGATTTTTGTTAATAAATTCAATCAATTCTTCCCTTTTTTTCGAAAGATAATCGCCGTTTTTGATAAGCAGTTTATCCCAAAAAAGAAGTTGGGAGCGGGGTGTCCCCTCTTCCCTGATTCTTAAGAGGAGTTTATTTCTCTGTCTCAGACCTTTTTCGTAGGAAAGACTTGCCCTTCGATATTCCCGGTCAACCTGGGATAAAACGCTGTCTAAAAACCGGCGTCTTAAACTTGGCGACTCGGTCACCAGGTCAAGATCCCAGGGCCCAAAAATAGTCACCTTAAAGTTTCCGGCAAAGTCAATTAGTCTTTTTGATACCCCATTAACGAATAATTTTTTCCTGGCAATTTTTTCCGGCCTTGATGCGCCCACGTCCACCAGGCCCCTGGTCAAAACCGCTTCCAGGTCGACCGTTTCTCCGTCTTTTTTTACCCTGCCTTTAACTCTGGCAATATCCTTTGAGTAATTGACCATTTCTTCTTCCAGTCTTGCCTTAAAACTTTTTCCGGTGGCAAGAACATGAAGGCTTTCCAAGATATTGGTCTTTCCGGAGGCATTTGGACCAATAATGACGGTCACTTCCGGCGAAAACTCAAGAAGTTTACTTTTAAAGTTTCTGAAGGCGGTTAAACGAATTTTAATAATCATGATGAGAAACGCCGACTAGGGCCGTTGACAAACGGGGCAGAAGTAGGTGCCGTGGCCGCCGAGCCTAATTTTTTCTATCTTCTCATGGCCCCGCAAGCACTTTTTGCCGGCCCGGTTATAAACCAAGAACTGCTCCCGAGCATGACTAGAAGTATAATACAACTTATGCGCATTTTATTCATAACTGCGTCATATTTGCCAACAGCCAATGGGGTAACCTACCATATCGTTTCAACGGCTCACGCCTTAAGAAAACTGGGCCACAAGGTTTATATTCTTGCTCCATCATTTCCCGGATACAGAGACTTAGATAAAGATGTCATCCGCTATCCTTCTCTTCCCAACCCGTTAATTAAAAACTACCCAGTGGGAATACCGTTTCGGCCTATCGAAAAAATCAAGAAACTGAAAATAGACATTGTTCACACACACCACCCGCTGATAATCGGCCGGGTTGCCTCGCAGATAGCGGAAAAACTGGGTAAACCGCTCTTTTTTACGGCTCACACCCAGTATGAGCAATACTTAAATTATTATTTTCCCTATAGATATGACCTAACGTCAAAAATCATAATTAATGATTTGAAAAGGATGTCTAGGTACTCCAAAAAAATTATTTGCCCTTCCATAAATACCGAAAAAAGACTAAATAAAAACGGTGTAAAAAACACAATCGTTATAAATAACGGTGTTGAGGATTTTTTCTTTAACAAACCTCAACCGAAATCTCTCAGCATACCATCGCTTGTCTATACAGGAAGGTTGGATAGGGAAAAGAACCCATTTCACCTCCTTAAGGTAGCAAAAGAGGTCAAAAAAATTATTCCAAATTTTAAGTTCTTAATATTGGGTTCAGGACTATTATTCCAAAAAATGCTTGACCAGACATTTAAATTAAGACTTTTAGATAATATCACCTATATGGGAATAATTGATAGAAAACTAATTCCTGAAATATATAAATCTGTTCATCTGTTTGTCACCACATCGATAAGCGAAGTAATGCCAATATCAGTTCTTGAAGCGATGGCCTCCGGAATACCCATTATTGCACTCAAAAACTCCGGCCTTGAAGAAATTGTTATAGATGATAAAACCGGATTTTTGTGCGATAAAAATCCAAGAAGAATTGCAGAAAAAATTAAGGAAATATTATCAAATCCTCAAGGTTACCTCGATCTTTCGTTAAGCACTTACAAATATGCCCGAAGCTTTACTGCTGAAAAAACTGCGGAAAAACTCTGCGGTCTTTACACCCACTACAAAAACTAAAATTATTTCTGGCAAACAGGGCAAAAATATGTTCCGCGGCCACCGAGCTTAATTTTTTCTATCTTCTCATGGCCCCGCAAACACTTTTTGCCGGCCCGGTTATAAACCAAGAAATGCTCTTGATACAAACCTTTGTGTCCCAAGGCATCCAAATAGTATTGATCGGAGGCGCCGCGGTATTTGATTCCGGCTCTGAGGACTTTCTTGACGGCCTCAAGTAATCTTCGTCCTTCTTCTTTTTTTAATTGGTTGGCGGCGAGACGAGGATAAATTTTGGCCAGGAACAAGGCGTCGCAGGCATAAATATTGCCAACGCCGGCGATTTTTGCCTGGTCCATAAGGACAATTTTAATTGGTCGGGAAGTTGAGGCAAGAATCGTTTGAAACTCTTTGGGGCTAAGCCCGTCTAAGGGTTCGGGGCCAAAAGTCGCCAATAACTTTTCCAATTCGGCCTCATTTTTCAGGAGCTTGAGCCAGCCGAACTTGCGCAAATCGGCAAAGCGAAGTTCTTTTCCTCCGCTTAAGGAAAGACAGATATGCTGCCAGGAGTCTGGCGGAGTACCCTTTTTCCTGACTAAAAGTCGGCCCGTCAGCTTCAGGTGAATGGCCAAAATTTCTCCGTTGGCAAGAAAAAATTGGAGAAGCTTGGCCCGTCTTTCAATTTTATCAATGCTGGCACCAACCACCACCTTTTTGACCACTTCGAAAGACGGCTTGACTTGCTTCGGCGAGTCGGTACTAAGGCCTAATATTTTTCTGCCAACAATCAGCCTTGACAAATCTCGCTTAATTGTTTCAACCTCTGGTAATTCCGGCATGTTTATTAACGAAATCCACTATTTCTTTTTTGAATCTGCTTTTGGAAAACTTTTTGGCATTATTGATAAGCTTGCTTCTATCCCATTTAATTTTGTTAAATCTCTCAATTGCCTTCCTTATTGTTTTCTCGTCTATCCCATCTATCAATAGTCCGGTAATCCCATCAACAACCGACTCTCTAAACCCTCCCCCGTTAAAGGCAATAGCCGGCGTTCCGGCTGCCTGCGCCTCGACCACCGCCATGCCAAAATCTTCGTCTTTGGCCAAAGCCAGAAAACCCTTTGCCCTTCCATAAAGACCGTAAAGTTTTTCGTCCGAAACCCTTCCTAAAAGTTCTATGTTTCCCCCACTCTGCTTTTCAAGCTGCCTCTTAACGTCGACAAATCCATAGGTTTCGCCAACTATCTTAAGTTTGAAATTGAGTTTCCTGGCCAGCCCCGCGGCCTCCTCGAGCCCTTTGGCGCCAACGAGCCTTGAGACAATCAAAAAGTAGTCCTCTTTTTTAAGATTTTTAGTCGCCTCAATTATCTTCTCAACTTCAACCGGCGGATAAATTACTCGTGAGTTCCTGCGGTAAAATTTTTCAATCCTGGCGGCAACATTTTTTGAATTGGCGATGAAGTAATTCACTTTTTGAGCCGTGGCGAAGTCATACATCCTTATAAAATGCCCAACGATGGCCGCATATATTTTTACCGGCCAATATTTGGTAAATTTGATACTTTGTTGATAACCGTAAAGCCACCGAGGAGGCGTGTGGCAATAACAGATGACTTTTGTCTTCGGCCCAACTTTAAACCCCCTGGTGACATACCAGCCGGCTGAAGTTATGACCAAATCATATTTGGCCAAATCAAAACTTTTCCAAATCAGTGGAGTCAAAAATCTTAATGGGCTATAAAAATTATCTATCTTAAGAATCGGAGCTAGAAAACTTTCAACTATTTTTTTGCCGTTAAATTCTTTGTCCGCAGTTGAGCCCCTAACTCTAAAAGCGGTATAAATGGGGGCGTTGGGGAAAATCTCGGTTAGGGTTTTTAAAACTCTTTCCGCTCCCCCGTACTCCCTTATATAATCATGGACTAAAGCTATTTTCATTTTTTAGAGTAGGGGCATTTGTTTCTCGTCATCCAAACTTTTTCCTACCTTCTTAACTCTTTCGGTTAGAGTCTTAAAACCGAACTTTGAGAATAGATTAAGGACCCCTTGGGAGTCAACGTCCCACTTGCCACAGGCTTCAATGTCAAGTTTTACCGGAACATCTTTAACGATGGTTGCCAATCTCAATGAGAGTTTTGCCTCGTCTTTTCCTTTGATTAATTTATCCCGAACTGAAGGGGAAATTTCCTCTAAATGAGCATAAATTCCATCCAAGTCTTTGTACTTTTCCAGGAGAGAAGTTGTCGTTTTTGGACCGATGCCGGCGACGCCAGGATAGTTATCTGATGGGTCTCCAACCAAGGCTTTGTAGTCCGCGACTTGTTTTGGGAAAACCCCCAATTTTTCTTTTACCTCGTCTTCCCCCATTAACTTAGCCGAGGAGAGTCCGGCAATCGGCAGATAGACTTTTACCCTCCCCCCCACCAGCTGGAGGATATCTTTATCCCCCGTGACAACGACTACGTCTTCTTTGGCTTCCCCGGCCAGGGTACCAATGACATCGTCCGCCTCAAATCCCGATTTTGAATAGATTGGAATTCCAAAAGCTTCAATTACCCTTCTGGCTTTTTCGAATTGGCCGGAAAGCTCGTCGGCCATGGCCGGCCTCTGGGCCTGATAGGGAGCGAATTCCTTGTGACGGAAAGTTGGCTCTTTCTCATCAAAGCAAACGGCAATATGGGTGGGTTTAAGGTCGGCAATAACCCTCAGAAGCATGGAGATTAGCCCATAAACGGCATTAATCGGTTCTCCGCGCTTGGTGGTTAAGGGTGGAAGAGCATGGAATGCCCGATGAAGAATGGCATTGCCGTCGATCAAAATTAGTTTACCCACAAACCTATTTTACTACCTTTTTTGTACCAACAATCTTCTCGAATTCTTCCTTATCGAGAGTTTCTTTTTCCATAAGCTTGACAACCACATTATCAAGAGTCTTCCTTTTTGCTTTAACGATCTTTAGAGCTTCTTTATAGCATGCATCAACAATCTTCTTGACTTCGTTGTCTACCCTCTCCTGCATCGCCTGGGAAACCGGAGACTGTTCATACCATTCGAGTTGGCCGAAATCTCCAAGTCCCATCTCGGGGCCCAAATTAATCGGTCCTAATTCACTCATCCCCCACTCAATGACCATGGCTCGAGCTAGTTTAGTGGCTTGGGAAATGTCATTTTGAGCCCCCGAAGTCATTTCGTTAAAAACAACCTCTTCGGCGGCTCTTCCCCCTAACATGGCTGTTATTTGCTCTACGATTCTGCTTTTTGTTTCATGGGTCCTGTCTGCCGCCGGGGGAATAAGGGTGTGTCCCAGGCTCATTCCCCTGGCAACTATCGAAATCCTATGTACCGGGTCCATCTTGGGAAGAATGTGGGTAACAATGGCGTGGCCTGCTTCATGATAGGCGGTTATTTTTCTATCCTCCTCGGTTTGGAGCTTTTTCTTGGCGGGCCCTAGCTTCACTTTGGTTGCCGCCTCCTCAATATCCTTTTCTTCAATTTGGGTTTGGTTGTCTCTGGCCGCTAATATGGCTGCTTCATTTAGCATGTTTTCAAGGTCCGCGCCGGAAAATCCGACGGTTCTATCGGAAACCCTCCCCCAATTAATGCCTTTGGCAAATTTCTTGCCTCTGGCGTGAATTTTTAAAATCGCAAATCTGCCTTCTTTGTCTGGCATATCCAGAACCACACGTCTATCGAATCTCCCCGGCCTTAAAAGGGCTGGGTCGAGTAAGTCGCCGCGATTTGTAGCCGCGATGACCAAAACAGCATCGTTCGGTGTAAACCCGTCCATTTCAACCAAAATCTGGTTTAGGGTTTGTTCTCTTTCGTCGTGCCCCCCCATAAACCCCTTGCCCCTTTGTCTGCCGATAGCATCAATTTCGTCTATAAAAATGATCGAGGGGGCGCTGGCCTTGGCTTGAGAAAAAAGATCCCGAACTCGACTTGCCCCAACACCTACGAGCATTTCCATAAATTCGCTTCCCGCCATACTAAAGAATGGGACTCCGGCTTCACCGGCAACCGCCCTAGCGAGAAGAGTCTTCCCTACTCCTGCCGGACCAAAAAGAAGTACCCCTTTAGGAGTCCTCGCTCCTATTTTTCGATACTTGGCCGGATTTTTTAAGAAATCCACTACCTCCTCGAGCTCTTTTTTGGCGTCCTCGACACCAGCAACGTCGTTAAAAGTAATCGACTGTTTTCCTTTGGCAAAAAGCTTGGCGCGGGAGCGGCCGAAGGAGAAAATATCCTGCGCTCCTTTATTTTGGGCTCGAAGAATAAAGAAGAAGAAAGCGGCCATTAGCCCCAGGGGCAAAACGATACTTAAAACCTCGCCAAAAACCTTGGTCAATGTTTGGTCCACCACGCTATAGTTAACCTTGGTCGGGTCAATATCGGCTTTATCAAGAAGGTCAGAAAAGTTCTCGTTTGGCTCTTTGACGGTATATTTCGCTTCCCCGCTTTTGTAGGTTAAAACTATTCTCTCGTTCTCGACCAGAATCTTCTCCACCTTCTCCTCTTTTATATCAGTTAGCGCCTGGGAAATATCCAATTTTTCGCTTGAACCCTTCATGTCAACCGCCGAAAAAAATAAAGGGAGGATAAAAAGAAGAAGAAAAAAGCCCAAAAGTACCGTCCAGAGGTTTATTTTAAGTTTAAATTGGAATCTTTTTTCTTTGGCCATGGCCGTAAATTATAACACCTCTGGGGCAGTTTGGGTAAAAATTAGTGAACTCTTGTGCCTTCGGGAATATCTTTATCGGGAATTAGAAGAACGCACTCTTTCTCGCCCTCATCTTCCGCCGCCATCATCATTCCCTGGGACAGCTCTCCCATCATCGGCTTGGGTTTGAGATTATAGACAAAAACAAAGTTCTTGCCGACTAAATCTTCCGGCTGATACCAGGCCTTTATCCCGGCAAAAACGGTTCTTTCTCCACTCTCCCCAAAACTGACCCCTAATTTAATCAGTTTTGAGCTTTCGGGGACCAAAGTTGCCTCAACGACTTTACCGACTCTTATTTCTATCTTAGAAAAATCATTAATTGTAATCTCGTCCATTTAAATAAGGCCCATCGCTTTTCGGATTTCTTCCAGAGTTTCTCCGGCAACTTGTCTGGCTCTGGCTGATCCTTCGGCCAGGATTTTATCGACCAAAGAAGGGTTTTCCTCAAACTTCTTTCTTCTTTCTTGAATCGGTTTGAGTTCCCCATATATGGCTTTGGCTAGGTCCTCTTTGAGCTCGGAATAGCCTATTCCAGCCCCCGTGTACGCTTTCTCATATTCCTCCCTTTTTTCTTTTCCTTCGAAAAGCTCCACCAAGGAAAGAAGATTGGCAACCCCGCCTTTTTCGGGAACCGTCTCTCCCTTGCCAGAATCGGTGGGCGCCCCCGCCAGCCTTTTTTTGATAGTCTCGAGGCCATCGGTAAGGTTAATAAAGCTTCCTTCAACGCTCTTGCTCATCTTTCCTTCCCCCGTCAGGGCCGGGATATATTCCCCTTTGGTGGCAAATCTTTTGGGTTCGGGGAAATTGGTTCCGTACTCTAAGTTCATCTTTCTGGCAATCTCGCGGGCAACCTCAAGGTGCGGCTCTTGGTCAATGCCGACCGGGACCGAATCGGCTTTATAAACCAAAATGTCGGCCGCCATCAGAACCGGATAATAAAGAAGGGCAATTGTATTATTCTCCGGGTATTGTTTGACTTTGTCTTTATAGGTAGGCAGGTGCTGCATTCGGGCAATGGAAACAACCGTCGAAAAAAGATATGAAAGTTCGATGTGCTCTGGAACTTGGGACTGGACAAAAATGGTAGATTTTTCAGGGTCGAGCCCTGCGGCCAAATAATCCAAGACAACTTCGTGAACGTCGTTTTTGAGAGTCTTGGGGTCATAAGGGGTCGTCAAAGTGTGAAGGTCGGCCACCATATAGAAGGTCTCGTATTCGGGGTTATCCTGAAGAGCCAGCATACCGGAAACCGCACCTAAATAGTTTCCCAAATGTAGGCGGCCGCTTGCCCGAATACCTGAAAGAACTCTCTTTTGGGCCATATTATCGTGATTTTACCATCATTGAGGCTAAAGAGGAAGAACTGGAGTGCCAGCGAGAGGGATTGAACCTCTGACATTTCGCTTATGAAACGAACGCTCTACCACTGAGCTACGCTGGCTCTAAGAAACAAAAAACTTAGTCTTCGAATTCACCACGATATGAACGACCGGCTGGTCCAGGTGGTTGAGGAGCCTGTTCATCATAGCTTACAAAACTCTCAAGACCTTCTGGATCCAGGTCTACCTCAATTTCATCGGGAGGGAGAACCGAATCGTTCGCCCCCTCTCGTCCTCGATTAATTTCTCTTGAAAACATATTCCTGACTTCCCACCTCCTTTTTCAAAAATTTTACCGTGTTGCGGGGCCAGGAGTTGAACCTGGCCTGGAAGATTATGCACAGTTTCTCGTATTACTACGAGTGTCGGACTATATCATCACCCAGAATTAATTTGGGGCTTGGCGTATAGTCTCTACGGAGTCCCTTTCGGGTTCCCTCGGTATTAACCTTATTTTTAAGGCATCCACCGATATAGCCAAGTTCTCTTTAAGAATCACTCCTTAAAGGGCCCATTTCTTTCGAGCCTTCCGTGCAGCCGTACACTACCCCGCATGTAAACGAACGGGTATATTATATCTCAATAAAACAACTTCAGCCACTTCTTCCAGGTGGGGTCGGGAAGGACGTCTTCTTCTTCGGCAATACCGGGTGCAATTTTTCTTAAGGTCTCTTCATCCGGCAAAACCACGACGATCTCCCCCTCTTTGGCCAAGCCGAGTTTGTCCCTGAGTTGTTTTTCGATGTATTCCTCGCCTTTTACTTCGGCTAACCTTCTTTCCGTCTCTTCGTTTTCTTTTCTTAACTTTTCCACTCTCTCTTGAGCTTTACTAATCCTTTTCTCGGCATCGGCTATTTTTGAAACGTTCCTGACTAGCGAAAGGAGAAAAAGAAAACCCAAAAATAGTCCTACATAAAGGTAATAGGACTTAAGTTTAACTTTAGCTTTATCCCAAAAAATATTTTTCCTCATTGATATCTCATAAGAACCTTGCCTTCGGCAAGAACCTTGAAAGACACTAGTCTTATAATATATTGACCTGGGAAAAAATTATGATACTATATAGTTCTAGCCTACACGCTGCCCCATTGGATTTTGACGAAAGTCTTAACTAGATTATGACACAAGAACCGCTTAAAAGTCTGCTTCCGAAGTTCGTAGAAAGCTTGAAAGAAAAGGGTCGCTCGCCCGCCACCGTCTTGGCCTATAGAGCAGACCTTGAACAGTTAGTTTCCTTCCTTCAGGGCCGAAACAAAGTCCTGGTCGATCAGGTTAGGCCGGACGACTTGGAAGCTTTCCGGGATACGCTTCTTTCTGAAAAATACACCCCCAAGAGTGTTTCCAGAAAACTGAATGCCGTCAAAACTTTCTTTCGATGGCTCCTGGCCGAGAATCACATCATTACCGACCCTTCGGCCAACGTCGCCCACCCCAAAATAGAAATCTCCCTTCCCAAATTTCTTTCCCAGCTTGAGTATCGAGCCTTGAGAGATGTGGTCAGGGGTGACAGTCGAATTGCGGCGATTGTCGAGCTTATTTTACAAACGGGAATGAGGATTTCGGAAGTAGCCAACCTCAAGCTTGAAAATGTCAAGGGAGACACTGCTAAAATCGAGGCTTACGCCACCCAACCGGAGCGAACAATCCCTCTAAATTCCCCGGCCAAGGACGCCCTTAATGGTTATCTGGCAAATAGGCCCAAGGCTGATTCTCCCTACGTTTTCGTCAGTAAAAACGGCAAGCCATTGGCGGTCAGAAATATCAGGGCCGCCATTGACAGATACATGCAAAGGGCAGAAATCCCAAGCTATTCGGTCAACGACTTAAGAACCACTTTTATCGTTGAAAACTTAAAGGCCGGGGTTGACTTAGTTCTTCTTTCCCAAGTGTCGGGCCATAAAAGACTTTCAACTACGGAGCGTTATTTGGAACTGGCGCAAGTCACGGAGCCCGGCAAGCGCCAAACCCTCATTGAGCTTTAAATTTCTTGAAGTTTTCTTTTCAGAGCGGCGACTTCGTCTTTTCTTAAGCTAAAGTCCCCCCAAATCCTAATGTTTTTTGATGGGGTTAGGTCTTTTTCGGCCTCCGACAACCAAGAAAGTATTTCACCTTTGTCAAACGTGTATTTTCCTAAAAGAAATACTCCGAAAGTTCTAACAACAACCCCGGATTTCCATATGGCCCAAGTGTAATAATCTTTTTCTTTAAGACTTCTTCCCTCGGGACTATTATCAAATTTATTATAAGTCTTTCTAGCCAGTGAGTAACCTTCTTTTATCCTACCCGACATAAGTAAAGCGTAAGATAAAAATCCCTCAATTTCCAACCACCTGGGATAACCCTTTTTTATAAACTCCGGATCAAGCCTCACTAAAGGGATAGCTTTTTTATATGCGGTAACCGATTTTGCAAAATCCCTTTTGTAATCATAAACCCTCCCCAAAAATCTGTAGTATCTTGACTCCCACTCCTTAAGTCCATTTTCCTTAATATATTTCCCCGCCGACCCAACCGAAGCTTCCATTTTCGCCAAGGCCCATCCCCTCTTTCTTAAGTTCTTTCTCCTTTCAGGCTTTGAGTCTTCTTGCATGGCCAAGTGTTGATAAACCAAGGCTCTATCCCACATTAAATTAACCACTAACCCCTGCCCAAAGTTTATTGCTTTGTTGATAAGTGAAAGGGTTTCTTTTTCTTTCCCTTTTTTCTCACGTAGAGAAGCTATTTTTTTTTGTATATCTCCAAAGGTAGATTTCTCAAAAAGAAGCATAAGTGGGCTCTGATAGAGTCGAACTATCGTTATATGTTTATAAGACATATGTCCTAACCGTTGAACGAAGAGCCCTCGAGGCTATATTATACCAAATTGGAGGCTTTCTTTGTCTTTTGATTGACCGCACCGGATATTTCTTCCCAGTCGTAGACTTTTCTAATCTTTAAATTCTTTTCCCAAACCGTCTTTAGAAGAGAGGCATCGACTTTTTTATCCTTGGCAAAACCGATTAGGGCCACCATGTCTTTGGGGAAGCATTTTCCGCCGAATCCTCTAATGGTCGTCACACTCAAGTGGCTCGGCCCTATCCTTGGGTCCACGGCAACCATGTCCCTCACTTCTTCGTATTTAATTCCTAAGGCGGAGCACAAGTCGTACATTTCATTGGCAAAAATGACTTTGGTCGCCAAAAGGGCGTTACTCATGTATTTGACCATCTCGGCCGTGGTGGGATCGGTCAGAAAAATCTTTGTTTTTGTTCCGTAGAGGTCTTGATATAAAGCGGTAAGCCTGGTCGAAACGCTTTGAGAAAACGTCCCGATGACGGTTCTATCGGGCTTTAGGAAATCGCCCAAGGCATTCGCCTCGGTCAAAAACTCGGGGTTCATTGCCAGCAGGGTCTTTGGATATCTTTTCTTGTAAGAGGCGGTCGTTCCGGGAACCACGGTGGATTTGATAACCAGAATTTTGTCGGTCCCTGCAATTTTTGGAGCAACCTTGGCCACGACCTCGTCTATTATCGAAAGGTCGATTCCAGAGAAGTCGGAGAACATCGGGGTCGGCAAACACAAAAAAATAATCTCTGATTTTTTTACGAGCTCATCAAGGGTGTAGGGGCCTTTTTTCCTGGTCACCCAGTAAATTTCGTGGCCTTTTGTTTCAAACCCTTTACCGACGGCTTGGCCGACAACGCCCCAACCGATGATTCCTATTTTTGCCATACAAAGTGAAAGGTTATCACAACTTGGCTCGCCTGACAATTTCTGCCTCAACCAAACGAAGGTCCCGTCCGAATTTAAGCCTGCTCATTTCCTTGATAATTTCTGAAACCCTCTCGTTCTCCCTTTCTTTCTCCTTGGTTAAGTCCCGGGTCAAATCCATAGAAAAGGGAGGAACAGGCTCATTTTTGACAATTGTCTTGATATAAACATTGAACCTTTCAATATTAAGAAGGTCGTCTTCGTTAAAGACCGGGGAAAATTCATGAGCCAGGTAAGACGCGTCGGTGACGCCGACTCGAAAACAGATGATTGTTCCTACGTTGCCAAAGACAGCATTTTTAACTTCTTCCTCAACCTGGCCGATAAACTGGTTAGCAACGGTCAAATTTAGTCGATATTTTCTGGCCTCTGACAATATCTGGGCAAAGTCCGGGGTGGCGAAGTTCTGGAACTCGTCAACATAGAGATAGAAGTCGCGTCTGGCCTCTTCGGGAACGTCTTGCCGACTCATGGCGGCCATTAAAATCCTGGGGACTAAAACCAGTCCCAAGAAGTTAGAATTCTCCTCCCCTATCTCCCCCTTGGCCAGGTTTATTAAAAGTATTTTGCCATTATCCATTACTTCCCTAAACGAGAACGAAGATTGGGATTGGCCAATTATATTTCTAATCATCTTGTTGGTAACGAAGCGGCCGAACTTTGAAACGATGTAGTCGAGAACCTCCGACTTGTGGAAGTCGGCGGTTTGGGCAATCTGATCCGTCCAGTAGCGCCTGACAATGGGGTCGGTAACTTTGGGTAGAATTTCCTGGACAAAGTTGGCGTCGGTCAAGATTCTCATCACCTCAACAAAGGTATTGCCATCTTCACTCATGGCCGTTAACATCGCGTTTCTGACGGCGTGTTCAAATCTGGGACCGACGATTCCGGTTTTATAAGGATCAAAAAGCTTGTACATCATGTTAATGACAGCCGTGGCCACAAAGTGTTTTTGATCCTCCGTCCTGGCCTCAAGGAGGTTAAGTCCCATCGGTCTTTCGGTATCGCCGGGGTTAAAGTAAATGACATCCTCGGCCCGCTCGGGCGGAATCATTTTGAGAAGATCCTCGATGGCGTCTCCGTGGGGGTCCATAAAACAAAGGCCTTTGCCAGCCTTGATATCCTGCATGATCAGGTCTTTAAGAAGCTCGGTCTTACCCGTTCCGGTTTTGCCGATAATGTACATGTGTCTTCTCCTGTCGTCTTCGTTGATATAAACCCCCCTCTTAATCCCTCGATAACTACTCGTTCCCAAAAAAAGGCCCTCGCTGGCAACTTCGGCTGGGGCGGGAGCAGTCTTGGCATAAAGCCAAAAAATATGCGGGGTCGTTACTTGTTTATTGGGGAAGTGATAGATTGTGGCCAACTCCTCGGAGTTAAGGGCCGAGGGTCTATTGCCCAAAACATGGAACATGGGCTGATACCGGTAAAGAAAGTCCTCCATGAAGGCCCCCTTGCTTCTTATTTTTCTACTCTTAAAGCCGTTGAATTCTCCCGAAAACTGCTCAAAAGCGGCCGAGATATTAGAAAGGTGGGTTTTGGCCATCTCGGTAGTAGCCGAAACGACCACCATTCTTATCGAAGTTTCGAAGCCGGGTTTGCCTATTTTTGATTCGATTGCCTCAAGGGTTTTGGCCGAAGTCGTAAACTTGGCTTTCTCCGGGTCCGACTCCTGTTTTTTGGTATCCGAAATAAAACCCCTGCCTTCTTTCTGCCAAGAGGAGTCTTGCGGAGAAATCAAAATCTGGATTGCCGCCGCCTCCCCGTCCCCCATTTTTGCCAGGGCGCTGGTGAGGGCCGCCATGGGGTCGGTGGGGAGTTCTTTAAAGGTCTTTACGGGGTAGAAATTATTTTTTGAAAGCTGGAGAGACTTATAGGCAACTTTTCCTTTCTCCGAGAAGATGTTATATTCTTCCACCTCGACCACTTCGGCGTCCGGATAGGCTCCGTGAATCTGCTTTTCAACCAAGTCTTTTAGGGCTTTGGGGGTCCAGACGTAAAATCTGATGTCTTCTTTTTTGCCGACTATTTCAAAAGAGATGGTGGGTTGAACGGAAAGCTTTTGCTTCAGTCCCCCTTTTTTTATCGAATAAAGAGAAGCAAAAAGCTGTTCCATAGCATCGATTTTTATTTCGTTTCCTCTTGGAACCGCTACCGTTAGAAGAATCGAATCGATCGACCGCTCTTCTCGGCCCCGATATTTAAATACCGTAAAAAGAATAAGAGCCAAGCCCATCAAGGAAAACAGCAAGAAGGTAGATAAAATCAGAAGGAAAAAAACGCTCACAAAATCGATGGCTAAAAATTCCATTTAAACTCCCTTTCCGCCTCCTGCGATTTTTTCTAGGCGCCTCCGCAAGGCCGCTCGCCAGGATGAAGATTCGTCGGCTCCCCGCGGCAACGGCTCCGGCTGGGCTGGGTGAACCGTTATGTCTGGGTTATTGGAAAAGTCTGGCGTGTCTGGAATTTGCTCAATGGGCGCAATCTTTTCAGCCATAGCAAGTTCATTGTATCACTTAGAAGAACCCCGCCAAATCTCTTCTTTGAAACCCCCTTTAAAGTTAACTCCCCGCGCCATCATAAAAAGATAGTCCGAAAGGCGGTTCAAATAAACCAAAATCTCGGGTTTTACCGCCTCGACTAAGTTGAGAGAGACAACGGCCCTTTCGGCTCTCCTGACCAGGGCTCTGGCAAAAAAAAGTTTTGCCCCTGCCTTACCTCCTCCGGGAAGAACAAAATTTTTGAGAACCGGGAGACTCCCTTCTAGTCTATCGATGGCTTTTTCCAATTTCTTGGTTTTTGTTTTTGAAAATCTCAATCTGGCTCCGGCCAAAATAGAGCCGGTGACGAAAAGGTTTCTCTGAATTTCATTAAGGGGGTTTTTTAATTCAGGAGCCTCGGAAACAATCACGCCTAAATAACTGTTGGCTTCGTCCAGTGCCCCGATGGCCCTAACACGAACCGAGTCTTTAGAAACGGGAGTCGGTTTTTTTAAAAACAAAGAGGTCTCTCCTCTATCTCCTTTCTTGGTGTAAATTGCCATGAGGGTATTTTACTACCAAAGTGATATTCTCAACACTCCGAGTGCCCGCAGGAGTAGCATTTGGAGCAACCCTCTTCATAAACCAGGGAGCTGGCCCCGCAGGAGGGACAAATGTCGCCGATGGCGGCTTGAGCCTCGTTAAACGAGGCCGAAGCCGTTGTGGGGTCATTCAGGCTCTCCAAAGCCGCCATAACAGCTCCAGCCACGTTTGACGCGGCTAAAGCAGCACCGTTTCCGATTTCCAAAATAGAGTGATTGCCGTTGCCGTTGACTTTAAACCCGTAGTGGCTGGAAAGGGCGGCGCTGATCGCATCGGGAAGAGAGCGGATTTTATTGGGGCCGAAACCGACCGAGCGCCTGCCGCCAATGCCGGCCAGTTGCTTGGCAATTTCATAAGCTCTATCTTTGGCGGAAAGGCTCCCCCTAAAACGAAGGGTGGTTGAGATTGTTCTACCCAAGGCTTCGGCCATGGCGGCGACGTCGCTCCCCGCCTTACCGACATTAATAAATATCTCGAGAGGGTCGCCAGCCTCGTCCTGATTGATCGTTATAAAAGCATTACCCACGGGGGTCTGGAGTCGATAAGTTGAGCCGATTACCTTAAAAGGCCTTAGTTTTAACGGCTCGGCACTTTCTTCTTCATTCTTTTGACCTTCTTTGAGTCCCAGATTAAGAACCTGGGCGTCTTTACTCCCGTCCCTAAAGACCGTTATGCCCTTACAGTCTGTCTCCCAAGCCATCAAGTAAGCTTTTTTAATATCGTCGACGGTCGAATCGTGTCCTAAATTAATGGTTTTGGAAACCGCATTTTCGGTGTATTTCTGAAAAACGGCCTGAACCCTAACGTGCCACTCCGGGGCTATCTCGTGAGCGGTGCCAAAAAGGGCCCTGACCTCCGCCGGTATTTCTTCAATCCCTCTGATCACTCCTTTTTCGGCAACCTTGGCTTTAATTTCTTCACTCCAAAATCCTCTACTTTTGGCAATTTCCTCAAACTTCGGATTAACAAAAGACAGCTTTCGATTAAGGTGCTTGTCTCGGACGATGTGCTGAAAAGCAATGGCAAAAAGAGGCTCGATGCCGCTCGAGGCGCCGGCAATAATGGAAATTGTGCCGGTTGGGGCGATGGTGGTCACGGTGGAATTTCTTCTTGGGGCTTTTTCTCGATAAATGCTGATGGGCCAGAGAGGGAATGGTCCTCGTTCCAGCGCCAACTCCGTTGAGGCCCTGACCGCTTCGTCCTGGATCGTCTTCATTATCTTATCGGCCAAGGAAAGGGCCTCGCGGGAATCATAGGGAATGCCAAGTTCGACTAACATATCCGCCCAGCCCCCGACCCCAAGCCCGATCCTTCTTATTCCCAAAACGGTTTGCCTTATTTGTTCGAGGGGGTAGGGATTAACTTCAATAACGTCGTCCAGAAATCTGGTGGCGACGGCAGTAATTTTCTTGAGTTTATCCCAATCGACTTCCCGTTTAGGTCCTGAACCAGTCGAAGGATTTTCTTTGACAAAGTAAGTCAAGAAGATGCTGCCTAGGTTGCAGGCATCAAAAGGATATAATTCTTGCTCTCCGCAAGGATTGGTTGCCTCAATCGGCCCCAGGGCGGGAACCGGATTTGAAGAACCCCTATTTCTTCTGTCGATAAAAACAAGCCCCGGGTCGCCGGTCTTCCAGGCCCCTTCGGCAATTTCGTCAAAGACCTTTCTGGCATTGGCTTTGCCAACTGTCTTTTTGGTTCTGGGGTCGATAAGCTTGTAATCCTTATTTTTTCGGTATGCCTCCATAAATTTATCGGTGACGGCCGCCGAGATATTGAAGTTGGTAATCCCCCCCTCTTCCTTGCAATGGATAAACTCCATGATGTCGGGGTGGTCCACCCGCAGTATCCCCATGTTGGCGCCTCTTCTTTTTCCGCCCTGCTTGACTTCATTGGTGGCGGCGTCAAAAATCCTCATGAAAGAAATGGGACCAGAAGCGGTCCCGCTTGAGGATTTGACCATGCTCCCTGTCGGCCTTAGTCGACTGAAAGAAAATCCGGTTCCTCCCCCGCTTTTGTGAATTAGCGCCTGATATTTAAGGGCGTCAAAAATTCCCTCGATGGAGTCTTCAACCGGCAGAACAAAACAGGCAGAATACTGAAGCATATTTCCGGTCCCGGCATTCATCAGGGTTGGAGAATTAGGGAGAAATTCGCGGCTGGTCATAAGCCCGTAAAATTCTTTGGCCGCTTCCATAACCTGCTTCCTGGTTTTACCCCAACGCGCCTCCGCCGAAGCGACCTCCCAAGAAACCCTCCAGACCATATCCTCGGGAGTCTCCACCGTTTCTCCTTTTTCGTCCTTTTTAAGGTAGCGCTCTTGCAAAACTTTTAAGGCCTGTTCCGTCCAGCGGCCCTTAGGCAACTCCCGGGGTCTGAGGGGACGAGTGCCAACCTTTTTATCGATCTCTTCCCTGACCTCCAGATAGGTCGGAAACTTCAAATTCGCCAGCGTCAGGCTGCTTCTGCCGTTTGTCGCCCGGCCCTTTGCTCTTTTATTTTTCGTCGTCGTCGACGCTCTTGGAATTATCGTTGGCATATTTTATTAGCTTTTCTCGATCGCTTTTTCAAAGTCATCCAGATTTTCAAACTCGAGGTAAACGCTGGCAAATCTTAACCAAGCGACCCGGTCAACCCTTTTTAGCCTTTTTAAGACTGCTTTGCCGACTACCCGGGAAGGAATTTCTTCCTTCTCCCCCCGAAGCATTTCCCTCTCGACGTCGTTGACAATCTCGTCGATTAGCTCGAGGGAGACCGGCCTTTTTTCGATCGCCCTTAATATCCCTCTTTTAACTTTCTCCCTGTCGAAAGGCTCCCGGCTGCCGTCCTTTTTGATAACCCAGAGGGCAATTCCCCTGACCTTCTCAAAAGTCGTAAAGCGCTTGTGACATTTCTTACACTCTCTTCTTCTCCTTATTGCCCCGGCCTCATCGACCGTCCTTGATTCAAGTACCTCCGTCTCGCCTCCGGCGCAAAAAGGACATTTCATATCATTTTAAGTTTCACGAATGTAAAGAAAAAGCACTATCAATAGGGCTAGATGCGATTTTTAAACACTAGATATCAACTGTCAACTGGTAATATCCGACTCAAATAATATCAAGTTGGGCTGACCCTAAGGCTAATTTTTTAACACCGGATTTGGCTAAAACATGACGGAGGAAAACCTCCTGAAGACCGCCGATTAATTTATTCGCTCAAAGAACGAAATTAATCCCCATTAAACGGGTTTTCTGGGGCAGTCATTCCCAGCGAATGAAGAATATTGCGGCTGTTTTTATAAACATCCCTTGAAGAATTTTCTATTTTTATTATCTCGGGCTTCGCATCCTCCGGGGCAATAACGAGGATTTCATTGATCACTTCCCGGTGTTTGAGGGAGGCGTTGGCCAGTCGTGTCAAAAAAATCTTGGTATCTCTGCCCCTCTTTCTATTCTCGTCCTCCTGTTTTGATGCCTCCGTCAAATATTTTTCTGCCTTGGAAAGGGTTGAAAATGCCAGTTCGGGCTTTCCCTTTTCAAAAAGAATTCTGCTGGCGGCGATCCTTTTATCGGCAAAAAGAAGCAGCAGCTCGGCTTTCCTTGAAGGATTGACGGTAACGACTAGCCAAAGCTTGTCCCTTAGGGCCTTTAGGGTCCAAAGAGGGTGGTCGGGTAAAATCCTGCCCGGGTAGGGAAATTCATAATTAACGTCTATCTTACCCGCTTCTGTCGTCTCCCCCAGGGTGACAGGCAAGGAGCCGTTAAAGGCGTAGTTTACCGAAGCGACCCGGAGAACCGAAACGGAGAGAATGGCGAAGGCGAGGAGAACTGCGGACAAAATTGCTGCAATACGCCTTACCATTGGGTAATGATAATACTACTTCTGAGTACAAAAAATGTCAATCTATCTGAAAAGTATTATCGGCCACTCCCAAAGGACATGAAGGAATATTGAAGAAAAGACATTTCTTGTTCTGGCAAAGACAAAGGCACTGCCTATTCCGAAAAGGGTGGTTAATAATAAGTAGGTTAGAGCAGCCGAGGGTTCCAACTTCCAGACAAAAACCGTCACCGGTATGTGAACAAGGGCCCAAACCAAACTCGTGGTGATATTGGCTTTCCACTCGTTCCCCAGCGCGTACCAGACTCGATTAAAAAGGTAGCCCCTAAAAGAAATCTCCTCGCTTATGGCCGTGGCAAAAGAAAGCCCCAAAGAAGTAAGCAGCGCCTTTTCGCCAATATTGGCACCAAAATCCAGTCCCCCGTGTTTGACAAAATTGATGATGATTGCCTCGATGACAAAAAAGGCCCCGAGGCCTAAGGCAAAATAAACCGCAGGAAAGAGATTTTTGACGGTGACGCCAACCGAGGCAAGAGAGGCCCTCTCTTTGTTAAGCAAGTAGAAAACCGGAAGAAGCCAAACAACCGGTTTAACGACGAGCTCTTCGACCTCTTCCGGAAGTTTAAAAAGGAATCGATAAAAACCCCAGACGATCAAAAGATAGGCCGCCAGGGCGGTTGCATTCTTTAGAGCAGTTTCCTTTTTCATCCTTTAGCAACAGCTGTTACTCTTTTATTTTACACTTCTCAAAGGCCGCGTCCATCGCCTCGATAACCATGGCCACTTTTTCTTTGGCCTCGTCATACGAAATGGCATTTTTCTCCTTGGGAAACCAGTGGAAGGTTGAGTTTCGGGCTTGCTTCCAGACTTCCCAAAGCTCATCCGCGAGCTCCCGTCCCCGACAAAACTCGACGATTTTGTCGTAAACCCCCTCCCTTTGCCTTAATTCGGGCTCAAGTGACGGGTTGAGGGCTTTCCCAATCCTAAAGCGTTTGCCGAAGTAGTCGTTCTCGGTAATCCAACCAAGGTCCAAAAAGAGCTTTTTCAAAAAACCCTCGTAGGCTTTGGCGGCGGGAAAAACCACAAAGGCATAGTCGTGAAATTTTTCCTCCCAACCCCCGACCTTATTAATAAGAAGTTGGGCCGTCAGAAGAAGTTCTCTGATGTCTTCCTCCACATAGCCCCACCAGGGCCTCTTGGGCAAAGAAAAATCCATAGAATAACAGCGGATTACCGCTAAAAACTATTTTACCCCAATTGTCACCGAAATGGTGACCTTGCCTCCTTCACCGATCGTCACTCCTATAAATCCTCCCACTTCTTCCTTACTAAAGGATGAGGTCAAGGAATCTTTTTGCTCGAAGGTGCTTTCCACTTTCCACCCACCCTCTGGCAAATTCTTTTTGTAAAAGTCGGAAACTTTATCAAAAGAATCACTTACCTCCCAAACGACCGAGACTCCGTCTCCTTCCTCACCGGAAGAGGAGAAAGAATTGACGAGTTTAGCTCCTGCATAAACGGGAAAATCTTTGGGGAAACTCTCCGGCAAATCTCCTCCGGCCTCAAAAGAAACTTCGCCGTCCTCGTTGGTGAACGTCATTTTTTCGCCCTGGCTATCGACCTTAATGTTTTGCCCCAATATCCCTGAAAGCTGTCTTCCTACAAAATAAAGTCCGGCCAAGACGACCACGGCTACAACCAAAACAATCGCCAGTTTATTTTGCTTCTTCCCGGATTTTTCTTCTTTTTCCCCCTCTTGTTTTTCTTCTGTGTTTTCCTTGTTTTCTTCTTCCAAATTCACTCACCCCCAAAACTTTTTGAATATTATCGCCTTGCGGGTTTTAAGTCAATGAAGTTTTTAGGTATAATCTAAGTCCAAGCTCATGAAATTTCTCTCCAATCTTTTTTTTAGGATGAGAACGTCCTTAAAAAATACCTACACCAGGAAGAAATTAATTTTCTTCTCGGTCCTGATTGGTGTTTTTCTCTGGCTTTTCTGGGGAGTACCCCTGCCGACAAATCTTTCTTCCGACGAATATCCTGTCTCGACCAAGCTTTTTGACCGGACAGGAAAACTTATCTATGAAATTTATTCGGACAAAAGACGAACACCCATAAAACTTGATGATCTGCCCGACTATGTCAAAGAGTCCACAATTGCCATTGAAGATAAGGATTTTTATAAGCACTACGGATTTTCCTATTCGGGTATTGCCAGAGCTGCCTATAACATCGTTATTCAAAGGAAGCTCCAGGGAGGTTCAACCTTAACCCAGCAGCTGGTCAAAAACGTCCTCCTCTCCCCGGAAAGAACCATCCGGAGAAAGCTCCGGGAATTCTTCCTGACAATTGTCGTCGAGGGGGTCTATTCAAAAAATCAGATACTCGAGATGTATTTAAACCAAATTCCTTATGGTTCTACCGCCTACGGAATAGAAGCCGCGGCCGGACTCTATTTTGACAAAAGTGCCAAAGATTTAAGCCTGGCCGAGGCCGCCCTTTTGGCGGGACTGCCGGCGGCCCCTTCCCGCTATTCCCCTTTTGGATCAAGACCCGAGCTGGCAAAAGGCAGGCAAGAAACGGTTTTGAGGCGAATGGTTGAAGAAGGCTATGTCTCCCAGGAAGAAGCCGATAAAGCGAAAGAGGAGGAACTTCATTTTTCCGAGATTACTCCACTCAAAGCGCCCCATTTTGCCCTCTGGATTAAGGAACAACTGGCCGAAAAATACGGGGAGAAAGTGGTCGAGCAGGGAGGACTGAGGGTCACCACTACCCTGGACCTGGAACTTCAGGAATTTGCCCAAGAGACCGTTGCGACCGAGGTTGCCAAACTCAAAAACCAGAGGGTCGGCAATGGAGCGGCCATTGTCACCAGACCCAAAACCGGTGAAATCCTGGCCATGGTCGGCTCGAAAGATTACTTTGCCGAGGATGAGGACGGAAAGTTTAACGTCATCGTCTCGGGCAAAAGACAACCCGGGAGCTCGATTAAACCCCTCAATTATGCCCTGGCCTTAAGGGATGAAAGGATAACGGCCGCAACCGCAATTGCGGATGTGCCGACCTGTTTTAACGTCGTCGGCCAACCCCTTTATTGCCCGGGAAACTACGACAACACCTTCCACGGCTTAGTCCAGGCGCGTTTTGCCCTGGGAAACTCTTATAACCTCCCGGCCGTCAGGGTTTTGGCCTTAAACGGAGTCGAAAATTTTGTGGAGTTTGCAAAGGAAATGGGTCTTGCCACCCTGACCGACCCGGCCAATTACGGTCTATCCCTGACCCTCGGGGGCGGTGAAGTCAGACCATACGACATGGCGACCGCCTTTGGGGTACTGGCTAACGGCGGCGTCAAACAACCTCTAATTTCCATCCTTAAAGTCGAGGATTGGAAAGGAAAAGTCTATGAAGAAGTTGATTCGGGAAAAATCGAGCTCTCGGGAGAAAGGGTTCTCTCCCCAGACGTTGCCTTTATTGTTTCCCACATTCTTCATGATAATAACGCCCGCTCCCAAGCCTTCGGAGAGACCTCTTTCTTAAATGTCAGGGGCCATCCCGAAGTCTCGGTAAAAACGGGAACGACAAACGATAGACGCGATAATTGGACGGTCGGATACACCAAATATGCAACCGTCATTGTCTGGGTCGGCAATAACGATTACACCCCGATGGGCGGAGCCGTTTCCGGGGTTTCCGGAGCTTCCCCCATCTGGAACAGGATAATGAGAGAGGTTCTCGATAAAGCCGAGGACGGATTATACGATGAAGACGAAGAAGGCCACGCCTGGCCAAGCCAAACCGAAGGAGTGGTCGGAGCCAATATCTGCACGACCACCGGCTATCTTCCGACCGGGGATGAGGCTAATCCCGGCTGTCCCACCCGTTTTGAATATTTTTTAAGAGGCACCATTCCTTCTAAAACCGATACCGGAGAAAGACAGGACATTCCGATTGATAAAACAACCGGGCAAATGGCCCCAGCCGACTTTCCGCCGGAACTTATCGAAACCCAAAATCATCCGATCTATACCGACCCTCTGGGAACCCTTTATTGCCTGGATTGTCCAATTGCCTCTGCCTCAGCCACCATCCGCTACCCCTTAAGATAATACTTCAAGATTTTTGTTTTACTTGATACAATACGGCCAATGGCCCAGCGTGCCAGAAAAAAACCAGATGAATTACTTGCCCCGCCAAGAGCAAAAATAGCCCTAAAAATCCTTACGGGCTTCTTGGTTTTTGTCGGTAAACCCTTTTTCTTTCTCCTCTCCCACTTAATAATCGCTCTTCTTTTTATTGTTTATCTCATTGGTCACACGGCAACAATTATGACAACAGGCCTTCTTCGTTTCCGGATACCTCAAGTTAAACTTCCCAAGGTAAAACTCAGACTAAAAAGAATAAGGACGCCAAAGATAATCGTTCCTAAGCTGGGCCCCCTTCCTTACCTTTTTTGGCTAAAAATAAAACTGCGGTTAATCAGGGTTTTTGCCCTTCCTGTAAAAATCCGTCCGCCTAAAGTAAAAATTAAGCCCGCGCCAAAGGCGGTGGTCTTTTTCGGTTTTCTGGCCTTTTTGGCCTTTATCTTCTGGCTGACAATTTTAAGGGGCCTACCCTCCCCCAGGGCCCTCTTAACCAGAGAGCAGGAAGTCTCAACAAAAATATACGACCGGAACGGCGTTCTTCTTTACAAAATTTATGAAGACAAAAATAGGACCATTATTGGGCTTGCCGAAGTCCCCCTCCACGTCAGATTGGCCACTTTGGCGGCCGAAGACGCCGAGTTCTATAATCACGCCGGCTTTTCCGTCAGAGGAATCTTGCGGTCGATTGTCAAAAATCTTCAAAAAAGAGAGCTCTCCGGAGGCTCGACTATCACCCAGCAACTGGTAAAAAATGCCCTCCTTTCTCCAGAAAAAACCATTGCCAGGAAGGTAAGGGAAATCATTCTCTCGATGGGGGTGGAGTTAACTTTTACCAAGGACGAAATTCTTGAAATGTATCTCAACGAAGTTTCTTATGGAGGAACCGCCTATGGTATCGAGGAAGCTTCCCAGGTTTACTTCGGAAAAAACGTCGGGGAACTCACCGTTTCGGAGGCGGCCCTTCTGGCCGGGCTACCCAAAAGCCCGACTAAATATTCTCCCTTCGGCGCCAACCCGGATTTGGCGATTGAACGCCAAAGAGAAGTTCTCCATTTAATGAAAGTCAATAAGTATGTAACCCCCGAGCAGGAAGTGGCAGCGGCCGGCGAAACATTGAGCTTTGCTCCAAACAAAACGGATATTAAGGCGCCGCATTTTGTGATGTATGTCCGAGCCCAACTCGTTGAAAAATACGGCGAGGAGGTCGTCGAAAAAGGAGGTCTTGAGGTAGTCACTACCCTCGACTACACCATTCAGAAAATGGCCGAGGAAGTGGTCAAGGCTGAGGTGGCCAAGCTTGGGAAGCTCAATGTGGGCAATGGGGCCGCCCTGGTCATGGCCCCGGGCAGCGGTGAAATTTTGGCCATGGTCGGCTCGAAAGACTATTTTGCCCAGGACGAGGACGGAAACGTCAATGTTACCTTAAGGCCAAGACAACCGGGTTCGTCCATTAAGGTGGTCAATTATGCCTATGCCCTCAGTAACGAATATACTCCCGCCACCATTATTGACGATTCTGCCGTAACTTTTTCGGTTCCCGGTCAGCCTCCCTATACTCCCAAAAATTACGACGGCGCCTACCGTGGAAAACTTCCTTTACGAAACGCCTTGGCTGAATCAAGAAATATTCCTGCCGTCAAGGTCCTGGCCTCCTATGGTGTCACCAAAATGATTGAGCAGGGCCAAAAGATGGGAATAAGTACCTGGAACGATCCGTCAGCCTTTGGGCTTTCCCTAACCTTGGGGGGCGGAGAGGTCAAACTAATTGATTTGGCAAGGGTCTATGCGGTAGTCGCCAACTACGGCCGGCGGCCCGAAATGGTCTCAATTCTTAAAATCACCAATTACAAAGGGAAAGTCCTGGAAGAATACTCCTGTGTAGGGAATAACTTCCTGACGGTTGAGGCCGTGGAAGCGGCCAAAAATGTTTGCGACTGGGAGGAAGTCATTGATCCACGAGTCGCCTACCTTCTTATCGACATCTTAAAAGATAATTCCGCCCGGGCCCCGGCTTTTGGCAGCAGTTCGTTCCTGGTCATTAACGGGCACCCGGAAGTCGCGGTTAAGACCGGAACAAGTAATGATTTAAAAGACAATTTAACCGCGGGCTTTAACCAAAAATATCTGGTTGTTACCTGGGTCGGCAATAACGACGGCTCCCCCATGAGCCGGATTGCCTCGGGTGTTACCGGCGCTTCCCCCATCTGGAATAAAATCATGAGCGCCCTTTTGGCTAAAGAGGAAAATCACGACTGGGAAGTCCCCGAGGGGCTAGTCAAGATTGGCATTTGTCCTTTAACGGGAACCCTTCCCTGCGAGGGCTGTGGGTCTAAAACCGAGTGGTTTCTTAAGGAGAGTGTCCCCCAGAGAGCCTGCAGTCCTGAAACCATCAAAAAAATCCAAGAAGAGGACGAGAAGGAAAAAGAAGGAAAGATTTTGGAACCGGCCGCCAGTACCGAAGCTCCTCCACCGAGAAGATTCGAAATACGCCTCAGGCCTTAATGGCCGGTTTCGATTTCGTAGATTCTTTTGGCTATTTCGGGGATAATCCTGTCCGCCTCGGCCTCAACTGCTCCGTCGCTCATCAGGACCAAGACGAAGGGATTGGCGGCAAAGACGATTCCGGCATCATTAACCACATGAACTTCCCGGCCGTACTTGTGGGCCACCTTTACCTCGCTTATCCCTTTGACAAGCCAGTCTTCAAAGATCGTCTCGGTCATAAATTCCAATATCTCGTCTCTTGATTCCTCGTCGACCAACTCCTGGCTCCAAAGCATTTTAAAAAACGCTCCGATTTCGTACGGCGTGGTCGAATTTTGCTCCAAAGAAGTCTTTGTCATCCCAATGCTTTCAATATAGTTTTGGATTTCTTGGCTACCAAAGATTTTGACCAGAGTTACTTGGGCAGCGTTATCCGACCTTTGCCCCATCGCTTCGACCAACTCACGATAGGTAGATTTTGAGCCTTCGGCAACCTCGTCCAAGTCCAATTTCCCCTCTCCGGCTTTCTGGTAAACCAAGGTCATTATCGGCAGCTTGATTAAAGAGGCGGCCTGCATCCCTTCGTTTTCGTTAACGCCGTAACCCGTCCCATCCGAAAGTCTGACGACGATCATCGCATAAAGTCCCGAAAGGCTCCTCGTCTTGTCCTTAAAATAATTGCTTGCCTTTTCCGCCTTTTCTCGCCCTTCTTTATCCCCCTCGATATAGAAAGTTTCTTCTCCCCAGTTAAAGGAAGGCCAAGAAATTCTGGGCAGCCCGGGTAGTTTAAAATTTCTGGCCGACAAAGAAAGAATAATTGAGGTCAGTACGGTAACAAGAATGACGATTAAAACCGTCAGTCTTTCGGGTCGGCCCCACGGCTTTGGCGGTTCCTTCCGGCGTCTTTTATTTTCGGGTTTTAGGTCTTTAAACTTTCTGGAATTCGGTCTTCTATCCTCACGTTCCTCAAATTCTTCGTCCTCGTAGTCGTAATCTTCTTCTTTCTTATGCGGTAATCCGCTGTTATTCCTTCGAAAAATAGACATCAGAATATTTTACGTGGTAATCCGCTGTTATTCCAATGACCAACTATTAATAACTATCTCTTCGTGTTTCTTTCGGCAGGAAAGGATTTGAAAATTCGCGAAAAGAAAAGAGGTTATTATTTACCCGAAAAGAGTTATTTTCTCCTTTTTTGCCAAACTTCCTCATTGACGATTGTGGTCGGTTTTTCCCCCTCGAGAGTAGAGAGAATGGCCTCAACCGCCATCTCCCCCATTTTATTTCTTGCCTCGTAGGTGGCGCTGGCAATGTGGGGTGTGGTAATGGTATTGGGCATCGCCAGAAGTTCCGGATCGATGTTCGGCTCGTTATCAAAGACGTCAAGAGCGACTCCGCCTAAGTGTCCCGATTTTAAAGCCTCGACCAAATTCCGCTCGTCGACAATCGACCCCCTGGCCGTGTTGATAAGAAAACTGCCTTTCTTCATTTTGGCAAGAGTTTCGGCATTTATCATATGTCTTGTCTCATCCGTCAGGGGAACATGCAACGAAACGAAATCGCTCTTTGCCAAAAGTTCATCTAAAGATGCGAAGGCAACGCCGAGCTCTTTTTCCGCCTCTGGGTCAGACTCGTGTTTGTTGTAAAGCACGGTCATGTTATAACCTTTAGCCCGCCTGGCCACCATCGAGCCGATTCTCCCAAGTCCCACGATCCCCAAAGTTTTTCCGATTACATTGACGCCGATAAAGATATCCGGCTCCCAACCTTTGTACCCGCCCCTTCTGACGGCTTCGTCCGATTCCACAATCCTCCGGCTAAGGGCGAGGATTAAGGCCCAGGTGTGCTCGGCCACCGCTTCGTTGACTTCATCGCTGGGGGTATTGACGACCACGATTCCCCTATCGCTTGCTCCCGTAACGTCAATATTGTCAAAGCCGACCGCATAGTTGGAAATAACCTTTAGTTGGGGGCCGGCGGCATCCATCAGGTCTCCGTCAATTCTATCGGTCAGAAGCGATAAAATGGCGTCGGCTCCCTTGACTCTTTCAACCAGCTCCTCGCCCGTTAATGGCCGGTTAAATTCGGAAACCACCGCTTCGTGTCCTGCCTCTTTTAATTTTTCCAGGTGCTCTCCCGGAATCTTTCTGGTGACGAAAATTTTCATATCGTTTCCACCGTAACGCCGCTACTTTTATACCTCTCTAGCCATTCCGGCATTTCTGCTTCTTTAATCAGCCCCTTTTGGGGGCCCATAAACCCGATGACCGAAGCCGAATTTAGCGTGCCCCAGACCAAAGCCTCCTCCAGGCTTTTACCTTTAATCAGGGCGGCCAGGGCGCCTGAACCGAAGGCGTCACCCGCCCCGGTCCGTTCAAAAGCATCAACCGGCAGAACCCCCGCTTTGACGACTCTTTGCCCGTCCGAAATAAACGAGCCGTTGGCCCCGTCGGTAATCACCGCCAGTTTGGGGCCCAATTTGGAGACCGCCGCCAAAAGTTCTTTTTCTTTGCCTTGGGAGTTCTCAAAGCCGGAGAGCTTTTCCGCCTCTTGTCTGTTGACAAAAAGCAGGTAAGTCAAAGAGAGAACGTCCCCTATTCCGGCGGTTCCCGCCCTTAGTTGCCAAGTTCCCGGGTTAAAAGCAAGCTTGATCGAAGGATTTTTCTTGAGCCACTCGACAATATGGTTGTAAAAAGGCCTAAATGATTCCCCCATCGAGGTTAAATAAACCCAAGGAGTAACCGGGAGAGCCACCGGAAATTCATAGGAGCGGGGAGCATGATAAGTGAAAATGGTTCGCTCCCCCGAGTAATTAATGACCGTTGAATAATTCGAGGTGGTCGAGGGCTGTTGAATCGCAAAAGTCATGTCAACTTTCTCCTGGCCCATTTTTTCAACGATTAAGTTGCCCACATTGTCGTCGCCCAGAGTTAAAACTATGCCGCTTTTGACTCCCAAGCGGGTTACCCCCACGGCATTATTGGCGGCATTACCGCCGACCGAAAATTCCAGATTCTTGACCGGGATTTTATCCCCATATGAGAAGGCAATAAAACACTCTTTGGTATCAATCTTGCAAAGGGTCTCGCTCTCCGTCGGAGCCATAAAAACGTCGATTGAGGCGTCGCCTATTGAAAGTAAATCAAAATTATTCATTTTCTAATTCTTTTTTGTACTCGCCTCTGACGGCCAGTGAATTCATTTTAGCACGATGTCGTAGTGCCATTTGCGCCCCAGAAACATTTTCGGCCTTGCCTTGCCAAATTTCCATGGCCGGCCCCTCAAGCGCCCTTTCAAAAGAAAAACCCAAGTCCCAAGGAACACCAGCGGTCTTACAAATTTCATTTAATCTCTCTGTAGCTAGTTTCGCCTCCTGCCCACCCGAGAGAAAAACAATCGCAGGAACCTGGGTTGGAACAGAACTTCTTAAGGCCCGAATCGTGGCTTGGGCAATCTCCTGGGCCGACACCGTCTGTCCCGATTCTTTTCCGGGCAGAACCATATTGGTTTTAAGAATCATGCCTTCCGGCTCCACCCCTTGGGTTTTAAGAGATTTAAAGACAGCCAGCAAGGTTTCGATTGTGACCTCCTCGCACTTCTTAATCGTGTGGGTGCCGTCCATTAAGACCTCCGGCTCAACGATAGGAACAAGTCCGGCTTCTTGGCTCTCGGCAGCATACTCGGCCAGAATGCCGGCGTTAGCCTGAATGCCTGCCGAAGTCGGGATTCCTTCGCCAATATTTATAACCACCCGCCATTTTGTGAACTTGGCCCCCATTCCCACATATTCACCGAGTCTCTCGGCTAACCCATCCAGACCCTTGGTAATTTTTTCGTTTTCCGAGCCCTTAAAAGGCTCCGTTCCCTCATCGACCTTGATGCCGGGTAAAATGCCGCGACCGGCAACGTGTTCGGAAAAGGTCTTCCCATTATCCAGCCTTTGACGAATCGTCTCGTCAAACAGAATAATGCCGCCGATGTACTTTTCTAAATCGGGGGTGGTGACCAGAAGCTGCCTAAATTGTCTTCTGGTCTCTTCGGTCGACTCGATGCCCGCCTTCTCAAATCTCTTGGTCATCGTCGGCGTCGAAGCATCAGCGGCCAAAATCCCTTTGTCGGAAGCTAATATTTTTTTAATCGTTTCTTGAATTTCATTCATCTACCCAATTTAACATTTTGTGCTTGAAACGACAACCCTTCTAGTGAGATACTAAAATCCTTATTGAATCTTTTTCGAGTGGTTTTTGAGCCATGAGGAAATTTTTGGAAGTTCTGGTTTCGAATTATCCACCCAAACCATAAAATCAGCAGCTTCCATTCTTTTTGCTTTTAAATAATAACCGTTATCCCACATAAACTTATGCGTAGAAGCCCATGCAGTCCGCTTGTTTCCGTCGGTAAAAGCATGATTTAAGCAGACAGATTGAAGAAGAGCCGCTCCTTTATCAAATGCCGTTGGATACAAATCTCTTCCTTGAAAAGTAGCCTTTGGTCTTTCAACGGCCGAATGAAGAAGAGTAAAATCCCTAATCCCAGCTTCGGTACCCGCCCTTTTGATGATTAGCTCATGTATAAGATAAACCCAACCGATATCAACGTACCGCCAGTTCATCTAGTATTTCTGAATTGTCCTTCAGAAATGTTTTCCACCACCTTTTGAATTCGCTCTGTTGAGGTGTCTTTTGAGATCTCTTTATTGCTTTTCTAATCTGGAGGGTGTCATCTTGTGTTTTCTCTACAATCACTCTCTGGCCAACTTTGATTTTGAGTTCTTTGGCTAAATCCTTGGGGATTGCCACAACACTGCTATTTCCGGCCCTGAAAACAGTCTGTATTTGCATGTTATTACAATGTTATAACGTTCTTAACTGTCTGTCAAATATTTTTACGAGCGATTACCTTCTTAACGGCTTCCATGATGTCCTTGGATTTCATTTTGTATTTCTCAAGAAGTTCATCGGGACTACCAGATTCGCCGAAGGAGTCGGGCATGCCGACAAACTCCATCGGGACCGGGTAGTTTCTAGCTAAGACTTCTGCAACCGCCCCTCCTAAACCGCCGGTTATCTGGTGTTCCTCAACTGTCACCACTGCCCCGGTAATTTTTGCCGCCCTGATTATTTCTTTCTCGTCAATGGGTTTAACCGTGTGGCTATTTATTACCAGCGCTTCAATTCCTCCGTCATCGAGGCTCTTGGCTGCCAACAAAGCCTCGTAAACCAAAGGACCGCAAGCGATAATCGCCACCTGAGGGTCTTTGGCTTCCCAAAAAATCTCGGCTCGGCCTATCTTAAAGGGGGTATCCTCCGAGGTTATAACCGGGGTTTTCTCTCTGGCAAGGCGAATATAAACCGGGTGTTCTGACTTGGCCGCTTCCAGGGTTGCTTTTTTTGCCTCAACCGCATCGGCCGGGACGATAACGGTCATATTGGGCATAGCCCGCATCAGGGCGATGTCCTCAAGCATCTGGTGGGTGGCCCCGTCGGGACCGACGGTTAGTCCCGCATGAGCTCCTGCAATCTTTACCGGTACGTCATTTAAGGCAATCGTGGTTCTAATCTGCTCCCAGTTTCTGCCCGGGGAAAAAGCGGCATAGGAAGAAATAAAAGGAATTTTGCCGTAGTTGGCCATGCCGGCGGCAATTGTCGCCAGGGCCTGCTCGGCCACCCCAACCTCGATAAATCTCTCGGGAAATTTCTCTTTAAAAAGGATTGAGCGCGTACTTTCAGTTAAATCAGCGCAGAGAACCACGACCCTCTCGTCCTTCTCCCCGGCAATAACCAGTCCCTCTCCGTACCCTTGGCGATTCGCAACCGTCTCAATATCTTTTTCGAATATCTTTTTGGAAAGTTTGGCTTTTTTATTAAGCATTCCTTAGAATCTGGGTGTGCACTCTTTAAACTTCTCGCCTTCTTGACAGCCATCCTCCGTACAGTGAATGCCGTATTCATAAAAGGGTTTACAGACCAATTTGGCCTCGCACTGCGCCTGATTGTAGGCGAGGCATTTTCCGCCCGACCCCCTTAACACAAAATAGGTTGCGGCCAGTAAGCCGGTCAAAACAACGACTAAAATAATTTTACTCATGTTCAGATTTAATCTTGCCCTTTAGGGTCCTCAAATCGTTTAAGGCAATTTTCACCTGCTCCTCTCTGGAAGGTTCTCCCGGCATATCGGTTATTCCCGGAGGGGTCCCGTGCCATTTAAAGTCGCTCTCCATGTAACTTACTCCCTTGCCGGGAATGGTGTGGGCAATAATGACGGTGGGGTTCTCATAAACCGCCCTAGCTTTCTCGACCGCATCAATAATCTCCTGAAAATTGTGGCCGTCTATCGGAATAACATTCCAGTTAAAGGCTTTATACTTTTCCTCCAGGGGCTCTAAGGGCATGACCTCCTCGGTATAGCCGTCAATCTGGATGTTATTCCGGTCGACAATGGCGGTTAAATTACTAAGATTGTACTTACCGGCAAACATGACCGCTTCCCAATGATTTCCGCTCTGGTGTTCCCCATCGCTGGTGATACAAAATACTCTGAATCTGGCTCCGTCCATCCTGGCCGCATAGGCATAGCCGGCTGCCTGGGCAAGACCGCTGCCCAAGGGACCAGAAGTGGTTTCAACTCCGGGCAGCCTGAGCCTTTCCGGGTGTCCCTGAAGCCTGGTGCCGAGTTTTCTTAAGGTGGCTAACTCCGAAACAGGGAAATATCCAGCCTGGGCCATGGCCGCATATCTCACCGGTACGATATGGCCATTAGAAAGAAGGAGCCTGTCTCTTTCGGGCCAATCCGGATTTTTAGGATCGTGGTTCATAATCTGGAAGTAAAGAGCCGTAAAGACGTCGGCCATACCAAGAGGCCCGGCCGAGTGGCCCGAACCGGCTCTAACCAGCATTTTAATAATGTCGCGTCTTATCTCATTGGCCTTCTTCTCAAGCTCGGGTATGGACAGTTTGGGCATATTTAAAGCTGAAACGCTTTTTCGTCCTCGTGGGTTTTATTGTTTCCTTTTAAAACTTCCTCAAAATGAAGTATGGCCTGAAATGCTTCTTCGGGAGAATTGACGACTTTATAAACTTTGAGCTCATCGACGCGGATGCGCATATTTTCTGTAAAATTTTTGATGATATTGTTCCAAAACTCTCCATAAAGGATGAGAGGCTTGTGGTGTCCGAAATAGAGCCTCGCCAGGCCCCAGGCCATTCCGAATTCCGATATGGTTCCGGTTCCTCCCTTAAAAACGACATAGGCGTCTCCCAGTTCCAAAAGTTTTAGGGTCCGCTCCAAATAGTTTTTGGTTTTAATTTCAATATCGATCGGGTTTTGGGGGTCCCGACCCTCAAAGTTGGTAATATCTTTAGGATAAAAAGTGACCCCGACCGCCGTTCCTTGGGCCGCCTTGGCCCCTTCGGAAACCGCCCTCATCGTCCCGGGCCCTCCCCCGTTGATGGCCACATAACCCTTTGCCGTCAATAATTTGGCCACCTCGAAGGCTTCCTGGTATAAAGGGTCGCTGGGCGCCGCATCGGCAAAGCCAAAGTAGGCGATTTGTTTAATTTTTCTGTCGGTTATGTCTTTTGTCTCAACCATGGGCTGCCTCCTCAAATCTCCTGATATTTTCTGCCAAATCCCCGTCAAAAATCCTACTGCCAATCGCCACCTCGTCCGCTCCGGTTTTAACCACCTTTTTTATATTCTCTTCCGTTATCCCCCCGTCGACGCAGATTCTGAAAGGGGTGTCGTCCCTGACCCTTAACTCGTCTAATTGTTTTATCTTATTTAGGGCCCTTTCGTCAAACTTTTGCCCGCCAAAACCGGCTTTAACCGCCATGACCAAAACGACATCGAGATTGGTGATGATGGTCGGGTCCAGAGCCGAGACCGGCGTTTCAAGGTCGATGGCCAGACCGACCGAAAGACCAACTTCGGCTACCTTGCCGACAAATTCCACCTGGTCGGCCATTTCCTCGATCTGGCCGATAATCCTCTCCGCCCCGCCCCTGACCGCCCTCTCCACCCAACTGGTAGGGTCTTTAGTCATCAAATGAAAATCCAAATTCAAATCGGTCTCGATATTCTCCAGAAAAGAGGGGTCGATGGTCCGGTTGGCCGCAAAGACCCCGTCGATAATATCAATTTGAATTCTTTTAACGATGCCCTCGGCGCGCGAAAGCTTCTCCTCAATTTCCCTAATATCATTCGTCAGAATCGCCGGAATTATTTCGACCATTTTTCGAGAAATCGGCTTAACGCCTCTTTTTGTGTTTCCTCAATGTGGATTTCTGGTCTTGCCCCGGCGACAAAAGCGATCGCCTCGTCGACGAGTTTGCCTTGGTACCTGATTAAATAGGCGGTCACCATCGTCGGGCTTCGGCCGTGGCCGTTGGCACAGTGAACGTAAACCTTTTTCTCTTGTTTAACGGCCTCGTCGATGATGGCCGTACCGATATCCAATTGCTCGGGTGTTGGAGCGTATCCATCGGGGACCGGAATCCAGGAGTAAACGTCAATTCCGTCGGGCGGAATTTCTTTTTTCTCGACACTCAAATTAAGTTCGACCAGAATCCCCAGGGCTTCAAACTCCGGACCGTGAATTTGACAAACCGGGCCTTGACACAAATCGCTGCCTATATAAATCTGCTCCGTAATTTTCGAGTAATCAAAAACGTGGCCGTCGTTGCGGCCTTTGAAGGGTGTGTCATTCATTCTTAAATGAAAGAGTAATTGGATCAGTCGGTGCTTTTTCTCCGGCGAGGGTTCTGCCAACCCTGATCACCTGTTCAACCAGGCGGTGGGCATAACCCCATTCGTTGTCGTACCAGGCAAAGACCTTGACTAAGTTTCCCCCGATTACCTGGGTTAACGATAAGTCAACGATCGCCGACTCGCTTCGGCCGATAATGTCGGAGGAAACCAACGGTTCGTCGGTCACCGCCAAGACGCCTTTATAGAGCTGGTTTTGGGTGGCTTCGACAAAAGCCTGATTGACCTCTTCAACCGTCACGTTCTTTTTAAGAACGATGGCAAAGTCGGTAATTGAGCCGGTGATAACCGGAATTCTTAAGGCCCGGCCGTCAAAAAGACCTTTCAGTTGGGGAATAGTTTCCGTCGTCGATACGGCGGCCCCGGTTGTTGTCGGGATAATGTTTTGGGCGGCCGCCCTGGCGCGCCTGAGGTCGGAGTGGGAGTTATCCTGAAGATTCTGGTCGTCCGTGTAGCCGTGGGCCGTCGTCATGGCCGCTTTCTCGATACCAAATTTGGAATGAAGAACGGCGGCCACCGGTGCCACGCAGTTGGTGGTGCAGGAAGAATTGGAAAGGACCTCGGCCTCCCCCTTGTATTCGTTGACGCCGATGATATAGGTGCCGACGTTGCCGCCCTTGACCGGAGCTGAAATGACCACTCTCTTGGCTCCTCCCAGGGCGTGTTTTTTAGCCTCTTCCTCGCTCGTAAACTTTCCCGTTGACTCGATAACGACGTCAACCTGGTATTTCCCCCAGGGTATTTTGGCGGGGTCCTTCTGGGCCAAAAGGGGAATTTTGGTGCCGCCGACGATTAAATTTCCTATTTGTGGGTCCTCATCCGTTGCCTCTTGGGGCTTTTTTGTCTCTTCTCCCTTGACTTCTTTTTCAAATCGGCCGTAGGCCGTATCGTAGTTGACAAGGTGGGCCCAGCTGTTAGCCTCCATCGAGCCCGAAGTATTGATGGCCACAAATTCGACCTCGGAAGCGTGCTTTAAAATCCCGATTCTGAAGGCAATTCTCCCGATGCGGCCAAATCCGTTGATTCCTACTTTAACCATTGGCAGATAAGTTCATTCTAACAGCGCCTCAATTCCGGGTAAAGTGCCTTTGGAGAGAAATTCAAGCATCGCTCCTCCCCCAACCGAAATCCAATCGAACTTTTTTGTTAAACCCAGCAGGGTTAAGGCCGCTTCCGTCTCTCCGCCACCGGCGACTTTAAAAGCACTTGACTCGGCCACCGCCTTAAAAACCTCCTGAGTCCCCTGCCGATAGCCTTCCTCTTCGTATTTCCCCAAAACCCCCGCCAAAACGATGGTTTGCGCTTTGGCTATTTCGACCTTAAAGCGGCCGGCTGAATTAAGGGCGATATCAAACCCGTCAAAAGTTAAGTCCGCCAGCATCAACTTTTCTGAATGGGGGTTAAAATCTCCGAAATATTTGGGTAGTTTTCCCCCCACCAGAACTTTATCGGCAATCTTAGTCAGTTCTTTCGCCATTTCGACTTTGTCTTCCTTAACGCCGCTGATTAAAACGACCAGGGGTCTTTTGGGATTTTCAATTATTTTGCTTAAGTTTTCTACCTCTTTAACGAATCTAAATCCGGCGGCATGGGGTAAAAACCGGGGAAGGCCGACGATCGAAGCGTGGGGCCGGTGGGAAACGGCAAAAGCTTCATTAACGTAAATGTCGGCCAAATTTGCCAATTTCTTGGCGAAATCCCCATCGTTCGCTTCTTCCCCGGGGTCAAATCTTAGGTTTTCCTTCAAAACAATTTGGCCCTCTTTTTCAAAAACGACTTCCTTCCCAATCAGGTCGGAGATGACCGAGCTTAAGGTTTTCAAACTTAACCTTTCATCTTCTGTCCCGTCGGGCCTTCCTTTGTGTCCAATAATTATGGTTTTGGCCGAATTTTCGGCTAAAAAGTTGATAGTTTCTTTGGCACTTTCTATCCTCGAAGTGTCAGCCCCGACGTCCAAGTCGAGGCGAAGAAGAACGCTTTTTCCTTTAACCATTTGGTGGGACAGTTTGGGGAGATTCATTAATTTATTCTAGCACCAGAAGAGTCAGTTGTTTGCTTCTAATTTTTTAATCTCGGCTAAGCGCCTGACAAATCTTTTTTCCCTTGCAAATTTAGTTTCAAGAAAAACTTTGAGCATTTCTTTTGCTTCATCTTCCTTTGTATAGTCGGCGGCGATGACAAGAATATTCATATTATCGTCATTTCTCCCCGCCCTGACCTGGTCTTTATTTTTTCCGATTGCGGCCCTCACTCCGTCTATTTTATTAGCAACCACATCCACCCCAACTCCCGAGCCGCAAAGAAGAACTCCCTTGGCCTCTTCCTCTTTGCCAACGAGAACGCCGGCTTTTTCGGCATAAAGAGGGTAATCGTCCTTCGGATTGAGTTCGTATGCTCCCAAATCGCTAAACTCATATTGCCACTCGGTAAGCCAAGTCTTCATTTTTTCTTTTAGGGCGAAGCCCCGGTGGTCAGCCCCCAAATAGACTTTCATCTGAATCCCTCCGCTAAGTCCATAATTTCTCTCCTTGGATCTTCCGCTTTGACCACGTCGGTTGCCACCGCCACGCCGACCGCCCCCAGCTCTAAGCTCTTTTTGACATCGTCGCGAGAATTTATGCCAGCGCCAACGATTAGAGGAATACCCGCTTCTTTGGCCAGAACCGAAGCTTTAGCAATCGTTTCTGGCTGGGCCTTGGCAACAGAGGTTTCGGTGCTGCCAATTAGCTCGGGGGGCTCATAGGCGGCCAGTGTCGGCTCAAGGGCCAGGACTTGTTTAAATTCCTCCAATTCGCCAGCAAAAACCAGGGTTTTCAGGTCAACCTCGCGACAACGAAGGGTCGCTTTGGCCAGTTCCCCCCAATCTGAAAATTTGTGCTCCGAATGATTCAAAAATACCCCTCTGATTCCGATTCTGACCGCCTCCTCGGGCAAGGTCCAGCCGGTATAGGGACCGAAAGAGACCGGGTCGATGTGCTGTATCCAGACCTCAAGCCTGGTTCCCGCCACCACCATCTCGGCATCGATTATTTGCACCACCGGAATTATTTTGACCTGGGTTTCGTGGGCAACTTCCTCAAGAACTCTGGTTAAGGCCACCGCTTTTTGGCCACTTCCCTCCTCATATGTTTTGAAGTTAACGAAAATCATCCCGTCAGTCCCAAAAGGCTATCGAGTTTTCCTTTGTCAAAGCCGACCACCGTGTCTTTGGTTCCATCCTTCATAATCACGGTAAAAGGAACGCCCAAAAATCCTCCCGAGGAAGTCATCATTTCTTCCCTGGCCGCCTCGTCGGTATCGACCATTTTTTCGCTAAAGGCGATAGATTTAGAACTTAAGTAGTCCTTAAGCATTTTGCAATAAGGACAGGTTGTTGTTGAATAAACGGTTACTTGCATACTCCTCACCTCCTTTTTATTGTACTTCCAAATCCCCTTCCATCCCCAGCTGGCGGTGTCCAGCAATAGAGCAATAGAAAGCGAAAGTTCCAGTCGTTTCGGCCGTAAACTCAATCGTATCCGAGTTTCCGCCGGCTATGGTTTTGGTACTTACACCCAACTCATCGATTGCAAAGTTGTGGGGAAGGTTACCCGTATTTTTAAAAGTAAGCCTGATTTTTTCTCCGGCTAAAACCGAAAGACTTCCGGGAGAAAACGAATATTCATCCCCCTCGACCATTATTTCCCTGACTTCACCCTCCGTTTGGGGAGTGGTTATCTCCACGGCCGGGGTCGGCGATGCTTGAGTCGTGGTTGAAGGCGGTTGGGGTTTTCTCAAAAAGAGAAATCCGGCAACAGCCGCCGCCAGAAAAAGACCGATCACTATCCATAAACCTTTATTCATCTTTCCTCACCTCCTTTTACTTTGACAGCAAGTGGTACATCTTTTGTCATTTTTATCTCAAATGCCCTTTGAGATAGTCCTTGAAAAAGGCTACTTGATGTCTCATATATGCCGGCGATAAGTAAATCGTCAAATCCGCCGCCAAGACTTCTCTGGAAAGAAAGTGTATCGTCCAGATTGCAATCGACTATATTGGCGTAGCGTACATCCACCCTGTAAATTGAACCGTCGGCTCTTCTTTGCGGATTCACTTCTCCAACCTCTAAATCCCCTTCTTGATCGTGTCCGATTACTCTTTGTTGAGACAAAATTTCGATCGTCATCGATAAATCACTTCCTTTTACTTGGCCGCCAGTAATTTTGACTTCAGCTCCTCTTTGGTCAGAGGGCCAGTCGTGGTACTGGTAACACTTCCTGCCGAATTAAGAATAATTGTGGTGTGCTGGTACCTGACGGCAAATTCATCGGCCAGTCTCTCCCCTTCCGGAGTCGTTTCGCTGTCCAAAATATGAATCCTAAAAGCAACAATCTCTTTATCGCCAGAAAGTTCGGTCAGGGCCGCCATATTAACCGGCTCCTGCTCCCGACATATCGGGCACCAGTTAGCGGTAAAGTAAAGCATGATCACCCGACCTTCCGCCTTGGCTTTCTCATATTCAGCGGGTGAATAGAGTCGATAATTTGAACTTTCTACTTCCTCGTTGGTCACTCCCTCGGGATTTCTGAGGACTTCGGTTTGGGGAGAGCCTTTGAGAAGAAAGTAGCCTCCAAAAACTACCAAGAGGACGATAATAAGAATTAAGATTTTTTTATTCACGTCTTATTCTATCTAATCTTATACCCGACTTTAAAGGCAATATCAAATAGCCAGGCATTGAGATACTTGTAAGTATCGGTCAGAAGGAGTAGCCCGAGGATGGCAAGAATAATGCCGGCAACCCTTGAGATAACCCCGATGTGGCGGGAGATAAAGCCGATGTATCTCGGGGCGGAGGCAAGGCTCACTGCCACAATCAAGAACGGTACGGCAATTCCCAGAGAATAGACAAAAAGAAGGGAGGCGCCGGTCAAAACGGTTTTCGAGACGGCGGCGAGAGTCAAAATCGAACCCAAAACCGCTCCCACGCAGGGGGTCCAGACGGTGGCAAAGACCACTCCCACGAAAAAGGCTCTCAAGTAACCCAGGTTTTGAACCCAGGGCGGGAGACTAAATTGTTTTTGTCTGGCCAAGAAAGGAAGGTTTAAGATGCCTGCGAACTGAAGTCCCAAAACAAGAATGATTAACCCGCCTATCTTTTGGATTAAGAAGTCGTATCTTCTTAGGTTCATACCGATTGTGGCCGCGGCGGTCCCGAGAAGGACAAAAACAATCGAAAAACCGAAAATGTAGAAAATGCTTGAAAGAAGAAGTTTTTTGAAATAAGGCTTATAACCGAAAGTTTTAAGGTCTTTTAGGGAAACGCCGGTCACATAACCCACATAGGCAGGAAGAAGCGGCACCACGCAGGGGGCGAAAAACGAAACAAGGCCGGCGCTAAAGGCTAGCCAATAATTAAGTTCAATCATGGGGCAGAAGCGTCCCCACCAGCCAAATTATTAAAACACCCAAAAGAAGGAAGGAGATGTTTTTCAGAGAAGATTCTTTTGACGCCACTTTAGTCTCGGGCAAAAAGTCGGTGGCGGCAATATAGAGGAAAAATCCGGCGGCCAAGGACAAAAGTATCCCGGTTAGGTTCTCCAGCCCAACAGAATATTTGTAAGTCAGAATAGCTCCCGGGAAAGTGGCCAGGGCCGAGAGCAAATTGACCAAGAAGGCCTTCTTTCTCTTCCAACCGGCCGAGAGTAAAAGGCCGAAATCCGCTATCTCGTGGGGGGTTTCGTGAAGAAAGGTGGCTAAGGCGACGATTACTCCCAATGAGGGATTGACAAGATAGGCTGCTCCAATGGCCACCCCGTCCAAAAGATTATGAATTGTGTCTCCGAAGACGATAAGGGGCACGACGTCCCTTTTATCCATTCGGTGCTCGCCGTCGTGGTGGTGCAGGTGAAAAAGAAATCTCTCGATAAGAAAAAGGCAGATAAAAACGATAAGAATGATCGGAAAAGCCCCCTCGCCGGCGACCTCAACCGCTTCGGGCAATAAGTCCAAGAACGAAACCGCCAGAAGAACCCCGGCGGCAAAAGGAACGGCGTACTTGGCCAAGCTCCTGGCCCAGACACTATTAAAGAGAAAAATTATCCCACCAACCAGTCCGGCAACGCTCCCCAAAAAGGCCAAACCAAGAAGATTTAATAATGAAGCGTCCATTTAGCCTTATTAGAATATCTTGAGACCCTTGCCCGTGTCAATGAAGATATTTTTAGAAGGAGCCTTCTAAAATGTGGGTCTCGGGTTTCTTGTCGTCCACTCTCTCAAGGGTAACGACGACACCGTTATAAGCGGAGTAATCGGTCGAGGACGTAAATTCCAAAAGATAGCCGCCCTTGGCCACCCTCATTCTTCCGGTTGAGATGAAAGCAAAATTGGCGTCCCCCTCTTTGCCTCGGACCAACCAACCTTCATAGAAGTAGCCGGCCGTTGGATCCGGCAGGTCGGCTAAAACGGTGTGGCTAAACCGACCGCTCTCATACTTTCTGGTGGCAATGCCGCTGCCTGTTCCGCCGGTAACGTCATTTAAATCCGCCCTTTCAACGTCTTCCGGAATTTCTAAATTAAAGGTTCTCTCTATCTTTTCCTCGATTGAGGGGGTCGGGAGGGGTTCCTCTTGGGTTCTGGTGCGCCTTATCCAAACGATGGCGCCGGCCACCACCGCCAAAATTATCAGTCCGATGACTATCTCTCTCCTTCTCATTATGGGCAAAATATCACGCCACTGTCCTTTTGTCAAATAAGTATTTGTCCTACCCGTAATTCCCGCATATTTACCGCAAAATTACCGCGGGGTTCTTCAAGATACCTTGGCATAAACTCCGAAGAGCGCCAAAACTGCAGCCACCAGTAGCCACTGCGTTGAGGCCAGCCAAAGATCAGTCCCCAAATAACCAATGGCCGCAAACACAATCGCGATAACGGCGCCCCCCATCAGTGCCTGCGATAAGCGCTCCATGTCCTCTTTCTTCATTAGTCTCACCCCCTTCTAGACCACAAATTTGTCGACTAAAAAGCCAACGGCATAGGCCAGGGTCGCGGCAACCCCGCCTATCAAAAACGTTTCCAGGCCGCTTTTGAAAAGGCTTTTTTGGCCGTAGATTCCTTTAAATACTCCCAGACTAAAAAGAGAAATCCCCACTACGGCCGCCGAGGCGGCAAAGTTTGCCCTCATGCCAAAAAGGAAAGGGAGAAGGGGTAGGACTCCCGCGATATCGAAGGAAACAAAAGTAATCAGCCCCTGTTTAAAGGGAGAGTCGGATTGCCAATGGGGGTCGTTTTTGGATTTTTCATATTCAGCCTCGGACTTGACTCCCAGGTAAATACCGGTGGCCATCGAAAAGCCGTCGGCCAGGAGATTGGCAAAACCCAAGGTTAAGACGATGCTCGGGGCCAGTCCGGCACCCAAAGCCCCGGCCACAACGGCGAAAGTAGTGATGATGCCGTCGTCAGCCGCAAAGACAAAGTCCCTTAAAAACGAAGCTCTTTCGTGGATGGTTCTTCTTTCCACACCATTTTATTCTAACACAAAAATTCTTATTGACTTAAAGACGGGAAAAAGCATAATGAGCTATCGAGGTTGTGTTTAAGGAACCCCGTGAGATTCGGGGGCTGTGCCGCAACCGTTAAAGCCGGAAAACTAACAACCTTCTTTTGTCCCGAGCAGGAATATGTCAAACGTAGAAACCCTTTCGGCAAACCTTCAGACAGTCAGGGAATTCGTCGAAACCGGCTGGCCTGAAGCCCTACACTCCCGAAGAGTTCAAGAGATAATTTCGGTCTTTAACGAGTCCCACCGCTTCACCGACAGCTACATCTTTTTTTACGACCAGGGCGGATTTTATATGCTGGCCGAAGATAAGGAGACAAGCGAGACAAAGAAAATTTATGTTCGGGATGTCATCGAAAGAAGTTCGCCTCCCGGTCGGGCCGAGGCTGAGATTCTTGATAACCTGGAGAGCTGGTTCGACCAAAACGAGGAAGGCAGCGCCTTCTGGATGGCCCCTCCCCGCCCCAACGACAAGTTCCGCCCCGGCTGGAAACTCATTTTTCACCAAATAGCCTACACCTCGGGTGGAGCCAAAGTATTGCTCCATGGTGCCGACCTTTTTAAAGGCCCCCCAGAAACGGTCCTTTCCCTGATTCATCAGTTTTTCCCGGAAACCCGGAACATCCATTCAATCGAAGCGATGAGGTCACTTCTAATAAAACCGGCTGACAATTTTGAACCCTCAAAACTACTGGAAAGAATTAAAGAAATCGACCCGGACGCTCTGGCCGTTAATCAAAAGCTCGATGAGACACAACTTTTAGAAAGAGCCACCTACATTTCCGAGCTGATCTACTCGGGGGCGGACTCTGGATTTGTAACTTATGAAATGGAAAGATTGGGACTGGTCGGCGAGCACGCGATCAGTTGTGCCGGGGGAGGAAAAACCCTCTCCGAGTTAATCGTTGATGGATTGGGAACGGAAGACCAATACGGCTCTTTGGAGTTTGCTTGTCCTAAATGCGGGGGAACAAATTCAAGACCCTTCGGACATCTTATTTCAAACTGTCAGCACTGCGGGGCGGACGTGAGGTGTTAAGAAGCTTCCCCCAACGTGCTAAAGTAAAAAGATGAACCTACCCGCCTTAAGCCTTTTGGGACTTATTTCTCTCTACTTAATTGCCCAGATTACCACTTTTATATTCGGAATTCAGAACGACAAGTTCTATGCGCCATTTCATTTTGTCGCCGGAGTTTTTCTCGGCATAATTTTCTTTGCCCTTTCTAAAAATCCATTCTCAACGATATCCTTAACACTTCTGGCCGGAATCTTGTGGGAAGCCTACGAATACTCTATGTGGAAGTATGTGCTAAAAAAGAACAAATTTAAGCCCAAAAGACAAGACACGATTAACGATTTATTTTTGGATTTTTTGGGAACACTTTTGGGGATTTTTCTTTCAGGGCAACTCTAATTTTAGGCCCCACCTGAAGGATAAAGTTAGAACTTTTTATTTTCAATTTGTCTAAAGCCCCAAGTTTGTAAACTAACTTTTAGGCGGGAGAGGTGCGGGGCCATTTTTAAAACCAGGCTTCCTAGAATTGGAAGCTTAAGAATCCTCTCCTGAAGGGCTAACGATCTTTGTTCCGGCCAGTCTTCCGTTTCAGATAAGATAGAGGAGTAACGAGGATACCGAGATAAAATCTCTCTGGAACTTCTCGCTTCAACACCATCATTTTTAAAGGTCTTTTTTATTTCTCTTTTTATTCTTGGTAGGTGGGCATGGTTGCCTATTGTAATAAGACTGTTCCACTTGTTTTCCTCTGCCAATTTTCTAAAAGTTCTGATTTCTTCTCCGGTCGTTACAGTTTTAGCGTCTACAACAATATCCTCCTCCGGTGGGTTATTGAGAAGGATTTTCAACCTTCTGACTTGCGGGTTTGAAAGTTGCGGTTCGACTGTAATACAGATTTTGTCTATAGCACCGTGCCTGTAGAGTTCGGCGGCAGAAAGAATACCCACCCTAGATAGTCTATCGGGTCTATCTCTACCTTCTCTGTCAGATAAATAACTATGCAATAAAGCAACAGACCTTTCGCTTCGCATACGGGTGATTATACAGGAGTCTGAAGCTAAAAATAACTTTGCTCCACTTGATGGACAAAGTTAGAACTTATTATTTATATAAGCCTTAATTGCGATTTTTGAGTTGAGGGCCAAGTTTAAGTTTAACAGCTCCCTTTTAGTAGTCCATTTGTATTGGCTGTGTTCATGGCTAAGTTTAATCTTCCCGCCAGTTTTACTACAAAAATAAGCTAATCCTATTACTCTGACATCTAAAACCTTATTGTCTTTGAATCTGAAGCTTTCTAACCAGTAATCCCAGGTGGCTACTAATTTTTCTACAGATATTTCTATTCCAGTTTCTTCTTTAACCTCTCTTTTCAGACCAGATTCCATATCTTCTCCCATTTCCAACAATCCTCCTGGTAATTCCCACTGCGGATTATCTGTGGTGTTTTTTAAGACCAATAACCTGCTTTGTTTTTTTATAAGCGCCTTTTGACTAACAAGTAGAGCCTTTCCTTTGGGTAAATCGTAAAAATCCATAGAAGAATTATACAGCGTGGAGAAAAATCTGGCTCCGTGGTCCTAGTTTTGCACTGACCACTAGTTTATCACGTATTATCAAAGCTTTCCAAAACCCTATATGGTCTGAGCAAGCTAGAGAAAGACTGAAACAAATTAAGTTACTAACACAAGCCATAACGGCTAGTCTTCCATAACCAATTGGTTACTTATACCAAAACTTCTCACTTGCCCTCCATTATTAAAATTAATTGGTTCAAAACTGGAATATCCTTCCTGCGTTTTTCAAGCATGTCTTTCGGGAAAACCTTTTGATATTCTTCAATTTCTGTCCTTTTGTGCCTATCAAGATAATTGGATTCAAACTCGCTTTTGCACCAAGCTGGTGGTTTCTTTGAAAATGACACACCTTTTCTTAATATGGCTAGAAGCAACGCCTCCAAACATGGGGTGTTTTCCAGTAACTCAATATTTCTTGATTTTGCCTCAAAACGTACCTTGCTCATTTCCTGAACACTTTTGTCATTATCTAAGACAACTACTCGCCTTCCAAAATCTCCAGGTTCTTTTGATGCGCTAACAACGACCTCAATTGCGCCACCACCCTTCCCATTCCTAATTGTTACCGCTATACCACTATTGTATGAATAGGTCCCACGCAAATATTTTAAAAAAACTTCCTCACAAAAACCCTCACCATACACTAACAAAGTTCTGTTTGCAGACCGACGTTTCTTCTTGTAGGGATTTGTTCGTGACATGTTCTTTCATAACAAATACTAGATTTTTGGGACAGCACCATATGTTCCTGCGATATACTTCATATAGTAGTTTTCATCAGAGCGCACGTTTGACATTTCATCCAAACGCCACGCCTCACTTACCCCATTTTCATTTTTCTCGACTAGCATAATTTGATACTTATCAAGCCTACTCAAAAGTAAATGACTGTGAGTACTCAAAAGTAGTTGGGCATTATTGGGGTTTGTTTCTGGATGTATGAATAAATCAAAAAGAGCTATTACCATCTCAGGATGCAGGTTAACATCAAATTCATCGACAACAGCTATACTCCCCTTATCAAGTGCCGCTAATATGCTTTTTAAAAGTACAAAGAGTTGCTTTGTGCCAGACGACTCGTAGATCACAGGTAAAAGATATTCTTTACCCTTGAACAAATGCCTTGCCTGAACATCCTTAATAGTTAATCCCTCCTGATCTTTTTCTTTCTCGAATATAATCTCACTAAGGCCAAGGTCAAAACGAGAAAGTAGTTTTTCTGCTTCTTTCTTTAAATCGTCGTGGTTACTATAGAAAATTAACGTCTCAAACCATTGTGGAATTCTGTTTGGCAAAAGATTATCGCCAGTCCAACCCGCAGCAACGACATTTGTCTCTACATTCTGCCAATATTTAGCGATCTCTTGACTTTCAATATGGTTTAACCTTGCAGCAGAACTAATAACACTAGCATTTGAGCGTAATAAATTCTCGAAACCCTTTGGTAACCCGAAATTAGATCCCTCAAAAACATAGTGATTTTGAGTTTCGTCCCACCTACGGGAAAATATCTTTTGGGTTCCCTTTTTATCTTTTACAAAATTGGAACGTACCAGTTTTTCTGTAAGAATCCGTTTCTGGGTTAACTCGAAGGAATAGGTATAAACTTTTCCATCTACCTCAAATACGACAGAGAGTTCGGTTGGTAGATTTTTCGCTTCTCCAAATGCAAATGGCTCGACGACAACTGGACTTTCCGGTTTGGCATTAAAGGAGTCAACAACCAACCATTTAAGAAAAGGTAAAACCTTTAGTAGATTTGTCTTACCGGATGCATTAGGACCGATTACTGTCTCAATTTTAGACAAACGGGATCCTGAGGTGGTTTTGAAATACCCGTCATTTTGTAAGGCATTGTTATTTACCTCAAAATCGATGGTTGTAAGCTCTCCGAACGAATAAAAATTTTTACAGGAAAACGAATGAATCATGGGCATAGAATAGCACAGTATGTCAAATTTTGCAAGTTTTCAACGAAAATACGTAAAAAGTAACCAAAAAGTGGGTAATTTTACTTCTTTTAGTGTTTTTTCATCATTTATCGTCACTGAAAGAATTGGTCAGATTAAGAGAAACTCAGCTCCCCCTAAAGGACTTATTCGTCAACAGGAAAATAGAGTTTGGATTTGACCTCCAAGACATACAACTCCTATTCAATACTCTTCGAATCCAACCTAACTATAATGTTTCAATTGCTTCCTAACTGGACTAATAACTAAATCAAATAGAACCTAAGTTATAGAATTAAAGGTTTTTCGCACCACAATCAGAAGCAAGTTTAGCAACCTGTTTAGCGTTCTCTGCATTGGGCTGTGTATAGATATTATAATCAATCTGTTTCAAAGAACTGTCATTACCAAATTCATCGGCAAATCTTTTCGCTCCCGCCAAAAAGCCACCCATACTATCCTCACGACTTAGACCAAAACCAAACGTTGCAGCAAAACCAGTGCCAACAGCGGGAATTGTAATTGAATGAACCCCAACAAGGTTAGCTGCTTTACACGCATTGTAAGTAAAATCTTCCATATGCTTTCTGGTCATACCACCCTCTTGTCCTGATTTAGACCCATCAGGTGTGACATTCGTCAAAACAACAAGTTTAATACCTCCCTCTAAAAGACTACCGGAGGGGGCTGGTATGGCCGCACCATAAAATAAAGCGGGGTGTTCCCTACCGTCTTCAAATTTTGAAATCTCACAGGATGAAGCTATATCAGACGCAATTTGTTCGGAGGTCGCTTCAACGTCCATTCCACCTTTTTCTTTTAAGAGTTTTTGCAATTCTGAAGCTGCTTGCAATCTCTCATCACCATCAGTTGCTAATACCTTTCCAACAATATCCATTAATTTCTGGGCATAGCCCTCAAAAAGGGTGTCACCAATTTCGTCAGCAAGCCGATTTTCTATCGCACCTCCACCAACTTCAAGCCACGGAGTAGTTGGACACATAACCGCTTCTGTCGGGACTTGAGCAATATCACCAAGGTTGATACCAATAGAAAAACTTTTATACTGTATCTCATAAACCCGTTTGGTATCACCTACCCCAAAAGCCTCAGGTCTTTCTTGAACCCCCACCTTTTCTATCGACACTATTGAGGATTTTCTATCACCCTTAGCATCTAGATTATCCATAATTGTTCAAATTATACCAAAAATTGTTACAGGTACCCTATACATGAAGATTAAACATGTCAAAAGGTATCAGCTCCGGCGGGAGGATTCGAACCTCCGACCTTTCCCTTAACAGGGGACCGCGCTACCACTGCGCCACGCCGGAATATCAACTTACAAGTGAATTATAGCAACTTACGAAGCCAAAATCATCTAAAAATCGCCGACACTTTTAAAAGTTGTTGAGATTCCTCTAATAAAGTAGAATACTTTCTGTATCCGTATCTATAATGACTGAGCAACACCCTAATATGCAAAAAAACGCCAAAGAACTTGAGGTGCAAAGGCAAGAAATTTTAAGAAGGCATCAGGTGGTAGAAGATACGCCTCAAGAAAGAAGGATTCTGGAACTTTTAAGAGACAATCTTACCTCAACAGAATGGTCTCAAGACACTTTTAGAGATATTCGACATCTTCTTGTGGATTATTTTAAGGACTCGCTTTTAAACATCCAAGACCGCAGACATATCCACGACAAAACACAGGAGCTCCTGTCTAAAATTGCAGCACGAGGTAACGCAAAAATATCTTCGGGACAAGAACACCTAGATAATTTCCCAAAGGCCTCCCCCGTCTTCTTACTAACAAATCATTTGGGTGTTTATAAACTCGCCACAATCAACCCCGAAAAAGAACTTGGCCTGGACGATACGGGAGTAGACAGTATGTACTCTCTCCCCCTTTTCCACGCATCTGGTAGGCCGGTGGCAGATGCTTTGGGGAACAATTTATACATTGCCGCTTTTGAATTCCCTGGAAAAATCGGAGAGGTTCAAAAAGCGGCCGGGGGGGTCGTTATTCGTCTTGAAGAAGAGGAAAAATTAGAAGAGGACACAACACCCGGTATCGACAATTTAACGACGCGGACCAGGAATTTTATGGAAGAACACCCAAACGGGGCATTATCTGTCCTTCCTGAAGGAAAGACCTCGGGCAAGAAAAATGGGGCAAGCCCCTACGACCTGGAAGCGTTTAGAACAGGATCCTTTGTTGTCGCCGCTAGACTAAATATTCCCATCTTGCCGGTCTCTCAATATTTTGACCCAGAGACGGGTTTTGAAGTGGCCGTGCACGAAGCAATTTATCTCAGTCCCGATTTAAGTAGAGAGCAATTCGTAAAGGTTGCCAACTTAACCAGAGAAAAAATGCAGGCCTGGCTCACCAAACGGCAAGGTAAATGAGTCTGGGATTAGTCCAAATAATCCTGAAGCTTCTTCCTTCTACTTGGATGTTTTAACTTCCTTAAGGCTTTGGCCTCAATTTGCCTGATTCTTTCTCTGGTGACCCCGAATACCTTGCCAACTTCCTCTAGGGTCATTTGTTTATTGCCCTCCAGTCCAAACCTTAGCTTTAAAACTCTTGCTTCCCTGTCCGAGAGGGTGGCCAAAACCTCATCCAAGTGGTTTTTTAGAAGCTGTTTTGAGGCCTGGTCGACCGGTGAAGGTTGGCCTTCGTCGGGGATAAAGTCTCCCAGCATGCTTTCGCCGTCCTCGCCGACCGGAGCTTCCAAAGAGGTCACCTCCTGGGCAATCTTGAAGATTTCCCTGACCCTGTCGGCATCGATCTCAAGCTCTTCTCCGATTTCTTCGGGGGTGGGCTCACGGCCAAGCTCCTGCATCAGTCTTCTCGAAGTTCGGTAAAGTTTGTTGATGGTCTCGACCATGTGGACCGGAATTCTGATGGTTCTGGCCTGGTCGGCGATGGCTCTGGTGATGGCCTGCCTGATCCACCAGGTGGCGTAAGTCGAGAATTTGTATCCCTTTCGCCAGTCGTATTTCTCGACGGCCCGAATTAGCCCCTGATTTCCTTCCTGAATAAGGTCGAGGAGGGAAAGGCCCCGGCCGATATATTTCTTGGCGATGGAGACGACCAGTCTGAGGTTACTTTCGGTGAGTTTGTCTTTGGCCCTTTTGTCGGCTTTTTCGTATCTTTTGGCCAGCTCAACTTCCTGTTCGGCGTCAAGAAGCGGCACCCGGCCGATTTCCCTTAGGTATTGCCTGACCGGGTCGGTGCTTTCCGCCCCCTCAAGTTTGGAAAGAATCTCGATTTCGCGGTCGAGCTTCTCCTGGGCCTTCTCGTCGGTTTCGATTTCCTCGGGGGTGACCGACTCGAAAACGTCGATACTCTCGGAAAGAAGCCTGTCGTATAGATCGTCGAGCTCCATCACCCTTCCTTCGGCGTCGGGGAAGACCTCCAATATCTCCTCCTGGGTCAAAAAACCCTGGTCTCGACCCTTTTTAATTAATTCGGTAACGGGCTTTCGAAGCATGATAGTTACTAGACCTCTTGTAGAATTATACCCCCTTGGCCTTCTTCTTCAAGCTCGGAGAGAATATTGGTTAACTTTCCAAATTTCTCCTGGGCTTTTTTAAGCTTGGACTTCTCTTCCGACTCTTCGAACTTTCTAATTTTGGCCCCCTCTATTTCAATTTTTCTTCTCAACTCAAGTATTTTAAGCTCCCTTTTGACCAGATAGAGCTCCTTGGCCAGGGCCCTGGCCTCCTCGGTCAGCTCTTCCAGGTCCCTTAAGGCCATTTCCGCAAATCCTTCCAAAAGTTCTTTGGGGAGGCCTTCGGCAAACTCGGAAGGGCTGAATTTGAGGTTGGCTCGGGCAAACTTCTGGTATTCTTCCAGAATTCTTTTGGTCAGAGGGGTAATGATGAGAGCGGCCACCTCCTCCTCAAGCAGGATTTTGGGGTCGCTCTGGAAAGCCAGAGTCAGAAGCCTTTCCTCAAGAAGCTGGCGTCTGCCTTTTTCAATCTTTTGGGCGGGAATGACTTCAATGCTTTGTCTTTCTTTTTCGGTCTTTTGGGCCGTCTCTTCAACTTGTTTACTGACCGCCTCGGCCGGAACCCCGAGCTTCCCCGCCACCACTTCGACATAATGAGCCTGGACAATCTTATCCGGAATCGAGGTTAAAACGGGCCCTATTTCCCGGCTGATGGCGGCCTTGCCTTCACCGGATTTTGAATCGTATCTTGAAAATATCGAGTCGACCAAATAGTCCCAAACGCCGACGGCGTCAGCCAGGGCTTTTTTAAATTCCAAAGGGTTGGCTCTGGCGGCTTCGTCCGGGTCTTTATATTGGCCGAATCTGGCCACTTTCAGGTCCATCCCGGACTGGTGGGCAATGACGATGCCGCGTCTGGCGGCGGTGTCACCGGCCAGGTCGGCGTCAAGCGCCAAGGTGACATCTTTGGTAAAGCGGGAAAGAAGCCGGACCTGTTCCTCGGTCAGGGCCGTCCCTTTGATGGCCACAACGTTTTTTACTCCCGCCTGCCAGGAAGAAATCATGTCCAGCTCCCCTTCGACCACGACCGCAGCCTCCGCCTTTTTAATCTCGGGCTTGGCAAGGTTAAGGCCAAAAAGAAGATTGGACTTGTGGTAAACCGGCGTCTCCGGAGAATTGATGTATTTGGCCGTATCGGCCCTTGCCCCCGGCATGACCCTTCCGGCAAAACCGGCCACGTTGCCCCGGTGGTCAAAAAGGGGGAAAATAATTCTTCCCGCCAACTTATCGAAGAATGTTCCATTCTTGAAAAACCCCAACCCCAATCTTTCCATGTCTTCGGGGTGAACCCTTTTTTTGTCGATGAGGAAGCGCTTCAGGGCGTCGGGTGCGTCGGGCGCAAATCCGAGTAAAAAGGTATTAATTGTTTCAAGGGTTAAGCCTCTTTCTTTGGTCAAGTAAGACAAAGCGGACTTGGCCGCCGGGTGGTTAAGCAAAATATAGCTATAGAATCGATTGACCCAGGCATTAATCTGGTATAACCTCTCTTTTTCTCCGGCCTCTCCGGGCTTAAAAGAAACAAGTTTAACCCCGGCCCTGTCGGCCAAAAACCTCAAGGCTTCGCCAAAATCCATGCCTTCGTATTGCTCTAAAAAAGTAAACGCGTCGCCACCGGCTTGACAGCCAAAACATTTATAGATCTGCAGCTCGGGTGAGACCATGAAGGAGGGAGTTTTTTCGCTATGGAAAGGGCAAAGAGCTCTGTAATTTCTTCCGGCTTTTTTGAGCTGGACGTATTCTCCGATTAAAGAAACAATATCCGTCTTTTGTTTGACTTCATCAACTTGATCAGCCATTTTCCTGTCCTTGGGGGCATTATATCAAAATTACCCGAAGAAAAACTGAAGCAGGCGGTGGGGACAGGATTCGAACCTGCGCGTGCTTGCGCACACACGATTTCCAATCGTGCGCCTTAAACCGCTCGGCCACCCCACCGTGAGCCTACAATTATAACAAATTTTGCTGTAAACCTCTGTCTAAAATCTCTTTTGCCTTCCTGAGAACTTGTTTCTCGGTTGGATAAGTTAGTTTTCTGTAGGCATCTTCGTATAGAAGCCAAGTTATCTCTGAAGTCTCTTCATCGTGACCTTCGGGTAAATCTCTTAGCCATTCCATGAGATAAAAGGTCACAAACTTTAATACTTTTCCGCGTGTAGAATTGAAAAAGAATTTTATTGTTCCAATCTTCTGTACAATCTTTGCCCCGACTCCACCTTCTTCGGCAACTTCCTTCAGTGCTCCCTTTTGTAAATCTTCCTCTTTCGCCTTTTTCTCACCAGAAGCGAGTGGTCCCGGCACCATCTCACCCGCATCATCTAACCACCCTTTTGGAAGTCTCCATGTGTTGGGAGGATGAAGCGGTTTAGGAAGAGGAGCCATTTTGGCTATCAACCATAAAATTCTATCTTCTTCTTTCTTGAAGACGACTCCGCCGGCTGAAAACTCTCGATTTACCTTTTCTTTCCTTCCTTCTCCCATTTTTTGAGGACATCCTTAGCACCCCTGAGCATCTCTTTTTCTCTTTTTAATTCGAGCTTCTTTTGGGCCTTGCCGTATTCCAGCCAGACAAAATCCTGAAACCCTAGAATCTCACCGCCGGCTTTATGGATAAGAAGATAATAATAAGTTTTCTGGGGAATGGATTTTCCGTTCAGGCTGACCACGGCCGTGGTCCGGCCCGCCTCTTCAAGGACCCTGGCGTTCATCCCGGCCATCTCCCCAATCATCCTCAAGGAGGCCCTGACTGAACTTTCGCCGCGCCTAACCGTCACTTTGGGAATTTCCCATTTTCCTCCTTCGTTTTGCTTAACCACCATGAAGAGTTTTTTGTGGCGATATTCTTTAAAAACGATCGCCCCGGAAACGGTTATTTGGTTGTTCTTCTTCATCGGCGGTGAGGGTGGGATTCGAACCCACGGTAACGATAAATCGCTACGGAGGTTTTCAAGACCTCTGCACTAGTCCGCTATGCGACCTCACCTTGGGCGGTAGGGGCGGGATTCGAACCCGCGTGAGCCTTAATAAGGGCTCAGGGGGTTAGCAACCCCCCGCAATGGACCGAACTATGCGACCCTACCTCAAACACGCGTATTATATCAGATTCCCAGCTTGGAACGAATCCTGTCTTTGGGGTATAATACGTCTAATGCCTGAGGAATCAAAAGAAAACGTTGGTACCTTAAAAAAGGAAGAGACCGTGGAAGAAGAGCCTCGACCGGTGGTGGTAAGACGCGAGCCCGAGAATGATTTGGTCAGCTGGACCGCACCAGCCCGACCCTTTAAAAGACGCGACCGGGAATTTTACATCACCATTCTGGCCATTGCGGGAATCGTCGGCTTGGTTCTTTTCCTTATCGAGGGCTTTATGCCCGTTATCTTAATCGTTTCCCTAGTTTTTCTTTTTTACGTCTTGAGTACGGTCGAGCCCGAAAATATCGAATATAAGATTACCAATAAGGGAATTAAAGTGGTCGACAAAAGAACCGACTGGGCACTCATTAATCGTTTTTGGTTTAGCCGAAGATTTAATAGCGAGCTTCTGGTCGTTGAAACCTTGGGCTTACCGGGTAGGATGGAGCTGGTGATTAATCAGGAAGATAAGGAGAGAATAAGAAAAACTCTCTCTTCCTATATTGTTGAAGAAGAAGCGCCTCCATCATACCTCGATAAAGCGGCCAACTGGTTCGCCAAAAAACTGCCGAATAGCTAGCGTTCGTAGCTCAACGGATAGA